>Ga0315312_1000068_pt1 | contig 188612 bp, 184 predicted proteins | sample TDP7_MG_FD_203629 | JGI IMG/M metagenome (GOLD analysis project Ga0315312, IMG submission 203629) | Freshwater sediment microbial communities from Lake Towuti, South Sulawesi, Indonesia - TDP7 | ecosystem: Environmental > Aquatic > Freshwater > Lake > Sediment | place: Indonesia: South...
AGGAGTGTCTTGGCTGGGGCAACTATGAGGTTAGGGAGAGGGAAGAACTACAGAAGGAGGTGGAAGGATACCTAGAGTGCTATCACCATGAGCGGCCTCACTGGGCCTCGATATGGGAATCCCTCTGCCATATTTGTCGCATTTGACGTGAGAGATACCGATTCGTTGACGCGTAGAGTATTTTCTGCTATAATACTATTAAGATTAGTCCGGGCCTTAGATGAGGAGGGGTCGAGATATGTGAAGACAGTTGTTCTCTCATAACCGGGCGAGAAGTCAGGTGCAATTGCACAATGACAAGATGTAGCAGCCTATTCGAAGTTCTAAAAAGGGGGGAAGAATGAGTGCTAAAGGTCTGCCTGGGTCTCCGGAACTGGAAAGCAACGAGGAGGGAAAAATGGATACCAAGGGTTTGACCCGCCGTGATTTCCTTCGCGGCGCAGCACTAGCCAGCGCTGGACTGGTTGCGGCTGCATGCGCCCCAGCGCCCACACCGACTGCAGCGCCTACTGCAACGCCCACTAAAGCGCCCACCCCAGTGCCCACCAAAGCGCCCACCCCAACTCCTACCATGGCGCCAGTCAAAGACAAAATCGTTGTTGGTATGGCAAGACCTCTCTCCGGCCCATTGGCTGTTATTGGAGACTCGGCATTCAGACCGATCTACGAGACGTGGGTTGCTGAGGTCAATGCCGCGGGCGGGATATATGTGGAGGAGTATGGCAAGAAACTACCTATAGAGTTGAAGATATATGATGATAAAAGTGATATTGGCACGATGACCAAACTGACGGAAAAATTGATCTTAGAGGACAAGGTTGACTTTCTGTGGCCGTCTTGTAGCACCGCTTTTATCTTTGCTCAAGCCCCTATAGCCAACAAATACGATTATATACTACTGACAGCCGAGGGCGGTGCCACGACCATCAGGGACATGCTTCCCAGTCTGCCCTACGTGTTCATCTCCTTGAGTTTTTCCGACTGGTACCAGCTGCCAGTTTTTGCTGACCTTATTGCGGAAAAGGGCGCGAAGACGGCATACATAATCTACCTTGCTGACCTCCACGGCATAGAGTATTCCGGTGTGGCAGGTATAGAATTCCCGAAGAGGGGAATTGAAGTAGTTGGGCTTAAGAGCGTTCCGCCTGATCTTAAAGACTTCTCGCCCATAATCAAAGAAGCTAAGGCGGCTAATCCCGATGTCTTTTGCTGTTTTGGCTATCCCGACCAGGTCATGCCTGCTACTGGGACGTCAATAGCGCTTGGCTTTAACCCCAAGGCCTGGATAGGCGGCCCCGGGGTCAATTTCGGGTTTTACCATACAACCTTTGGTCCGGCGGTGGAGGGAATAACGGGTTTTGCCACCTTTAACCGGAAGACTTCTGCCGCAGCCAACGCATTAGCCGATAAACTCTACACCGGCAAACCTGAAGAACTCCACGATTGGTGGGGGCATCCACTCTACTGGGGTGCGCTAGAATTCTGGAAGCAGGCTATCGAGAAGGCGGGAACCCTCGACCAGAAAGTAATAAGAGACGTAATGGCTACCGAGAAGTTCGATACGGTTCTGGGACCGACCTGGTTTGAGGGCCAACTTATGGCAAAAGAATCTCATCCCGGGGAGATTGGTCAGTGGCAAAACGGGGTATATGAAGTCGTCGGGCCTAAGGAGAAGGCTACCGCACCATTTGTGTACCCCAAGCCGGCGTTCCCAGCACCAGCATAGGGATAAACATAGAGTAGAGAAACGATAATAGTGAGCAGGCTGTCTAAAAAGGTGGAAAACGACACCTTGGAGAGAGGTTATTTTCTCCGAAGGAGTTTTCCCCCCTTTAGACAGCCTGCATCTTTGATTGCCATATCTAGGAAGATATCATTATGTTTGTAACAGTCCTGGATATAGTCATTGCCGGTTTGCTGCTGGGTGGCCTCTATGCCCTAATTGCTATGGGACTCAGCCTGCAGTATGGTGTTGCCCGGGTGCTGAACATATCTCATGGCGAATTTATGATGCTCGGCGCTTTTATCACCTGGTTGCTGTATTCAGTCTTTGGCGTTAACCCACTGGTTTCCCTTGCTGTTTGCGGTCCTCTCATGTTCATAATCGGTTTTCTACTTCACAGGAGTTTGTTCACCCGCCTTAGAATCTCATCAGCATCGATAGGCGCCTATGAGGGCAGTTCCATGTTAGCCGCTTTTGGTCTCCTCTTCATCATTCAAAATATAGCCTTATCAATATGGGGTGCTAGCATAAGGGGATACTCTTATTTAGACATTGGGGTAAATTTGGGAGGAGCGATATTTGCGGCCAACCGCCTGGTAGCCCTTTTGTTTGCGGTAGTTATAAGTTTAGTCTTTTATCTCTTTTTAGCCCGCACCCGCCTGGGAAAAGCGATCAGGGCCGCGGCTCAAGACCCAACGACCGCTGGACTCATGGGGGTGAACATTAACCAGGTGCTGGCTTTATGCTTTGGCTTTGGTGCTTTAATGGCTGGTTTTGCCGGCTCACTTATAAGCATGTGCTACCCTATTAACGCAACTATGGGTCTTGAATATACCATAATCGCCATGATAGTGGTCGTCTTAGGTGGGTTGGGCAGTATCCCTGGCAGTTTTCTGGGGGGTTTTATACTGGGCATCATTGGCAGCATAGTAACCTATTTCGAGCCAGGACTGGCACTGGTTGCCTATTATGCAATCTTCATACTCCTGCTGCTGGTGAGGCCGACAGGTATTATGGGGAAGTAGAGAAATGAATATTACCCGAGTTGATTTAAGAAAGGTGTGGATGCCGGGGCTGCTTCTCATAATCCTCGTTCTGTTAGCTACTTTACCCCTCTATGCCTCAACCTATACTGTCATACTAGTAACCAGCATCTTAATGTACATCATCATGACGGTGAGTTGGACTATTTTTTCCGGTCCTACCGGTTACATCTCATTGGCGTCGGCAGCATTTTTGGGTGTAGGCATATATACTTCAGCCATACTGGGGAAGGCATTATCCCTGCCTCTCGTTATTACTATTGGTGGTCTTGCCAGTTTCATACTTGCCCTTCTCGTTGGTGCTTTGACTCTGAGGCTAAAGGGCATATATTTTGCCATATTCACTTTCGGACTCGTTATGCTCATCAGGTATCTTCTCCTATGGTATGAGATTAATATGACGGGCACGCGTGGCCGATTCGTTATCGTCGTAGATAACAACACTATTTATCACGTCATGCTCGCCATTTTTGTGACATTACTGCTTACCGCCTACTTTATCAGGCGCTCTAAATTTGGGTTAGCCTTGCAGAGTATCGGCGAAAACGAGGAAGCCGCGGCTCATACCGGCGTTAATGTGACTGCGGTGAAGGTCATCACTTTTGCCATCAGTGCTTCGTTCATGGGGGCGGCTGGGGCAATCATAGCCACAAGATGGACATATATCGACCCATACATCGCCTTTAATCCGCTCTTTTCTTTTATGCCGGTTCTGATGGCTATCTTCGGTGGCATGGGGCAATTTTATGGTCCTATCTTAGGCGCGGCTATTTTTGCCTACCTAGAAGAGGTGTTGATAACCAGGTTCCCCTATTACTACATGCTCATTTTTGGCATTATACTTGTAGCTGCCATATTATACCTCCCCAATGGACTGGTAGGATTGATACGAAAGTTGGGGAAACGAAGTTCGGGAGGTCAACATGCCGATACTTGAAGGTGAAGGGGTGACCAAGTATTTTGGCGGGTTGGCCGCAGTATCAAACGTAGACTTCCACGTGGATCAAGGTGAAGTTGTTGGTCTGATCGGTCCCAATGGAGCCGGTAAAACGACGCTGTTTAATTTGATATCGGCGGCTCTTGTCCCCAAATCAGGGGTGATAAGATTTAAGGGTGAAAAGATTTGTGGCTTAAAGCCGTGTCAAATCTGTAGGAAGGGAGTGGCGAGAACTTTTCAATCGGTTAAAGTCTTCGCCAATATGTCAGTTTTTGAGAATGTATTGTTGGGCTCGTTATTCGGGACGTCAACCGGTATGTCATCAGCGGACGCCGCCAGGGAGGCTACGGGGTTATTAGAGTTTGTGGGGTTGTCAGCAGTGAGAGCGACCCCGGCTAAAGAGTTAACCCTGGCTAACCAGAAGCGAGTTGAAGTAGCTAGAGCGTTAGCCACCAAGCCAGAGCTATTGTTGCTCGATGAGCTGATGGCGGGGTTAAATCACGCTGAGGTGGTCCAGGCTATGGAGTTGGTAAACAGGATTCGGGATGAGGGGATTACCATTTTCATGATCGAGCATGTCATGAAAGCGATTATGAGCGTATGTGACCGAATTATGGTGCTCCATCACGGTGAGAAGATTGCCGAAGGAACGCCGCCAGAGATTGCCACCAGCCGGACAGTTATTGAGGTATACTTAGGAGAGTAGGCTTATGCTGGAAGTTCGCAACATAGATACTTTTTATGGCAAGGCTCAGGCCTTATGGGATGTTTCCTTAAGAATCGATGAGGAAGAAATAGTCGCTTTGATTGGTGCCAACGGAGCCGGTAAAACTACACTGCTCAATACTATATCCGGTTTGCTACGTCCAACTTCAGGTAGTGTGGAGTTCCTTGGCAAGAGAATAGATGGGCTACCACCTCACTCCATTGTGGAACTAGGTATTTCTCATGTACCCGAGGGGAGAAAACTTTTTGCCGACATGTCGGTGCGTGAAAACTTAGAGATGGGCGCATATGTTTATGAAGCCTGGAAGCAGAAAGAAGAAACGCTCCGCCAGGTTTTTCACATCTTCCCCAGTTTGCAAGAAAGACAGGGGCAATTGGCTAGGACATTGAGCGGTGGCGAGCGTCAAATGTTAGCCATAGGACGAGGCTTAATGTCAAAGCCAAGGCTGTGCCTATTTGATGAGCCCTCATACGGTTTGGCACCGCTGTTGATGGCAGAAATCTTCCGCATCATACAGGGGCTCCGCGACCAAGGGATTGCCATCTTACTGGTTGAGCAAAATGTCCGACAAAGTCTGGAGATAGCTGATCGGGCCTACGTGCTGGAAAGCGGGCGGGTTGTCTTAGAGGGAAATAGTAAAGGGCTTCTACAGGAGGAGCTTATCAAAAAAGCCTATTTGGGGTTGTAGCCCAACTGGCCAACATGTCACGGGAAAGATAATGGTAACGTCGAAACAGGCGTTCGTAGAATAGGGAGCAGCCTTTGTAGCTGTTGGCGCTAGCGTGGGTTATTCAGTCGATAGTAGTTCACTGGAATGGGCGTTTTCTTCAGTGTACATCGTGAAGGTTTTGAGGCAGTGTTTCAAAACCGCTTCTTTTTTGAAGAGACCCCCATGCCCATCCATTGGCTTTCTTGATCACATGGGGGATGCGAAACTCGAGATCCTTAGTAGTTCACTCTAGGCTTTCGATGATAATCTCAGCGGCAAGCCTGGCCCCTATCCCCGGTAGGAGACCACACTTTTCAAAACCCTTCGCCTCCGCAAAAGCCTCCATATTCTCTTCGCTGGCCGCTGGATCCATGTAACGTCCAAATATCACCTCTTCCTGTATCTTAGGGCATACTACCGAACCCACTTCCTCTTCGAAGCGAGGCATAAATTCCCGGGCAGCAATTATAGTTGCGCCAATAGCCTCATAATCCAGCATGTTATCACTGCCAAAATAGAGTCCAAGGGCAATCAGACTCCCGGTTACACCCCCACACATCCAGCCGGTCCCACCGAAACCAGGAAATGGGGACAAGGCTTTAATAATCTCCATATTGCCCAGACCAAATTCTTCCATCACGGCAAGAGCGGTACTCTTGGCACAATTACGGCCAAGAAAATTATATTCCTCGCCCCGCCGCTGAACGCGATCTAGGATTTGTTGCTTGTGGGCCAAAATCTCATCCCGGTTAAATGTCTTTTTGGTGATTCCCTCCGCAGCCATTTTTTTAACTCTGGCCTCAATGGCTGGCACATCCCAGTCTCTTTCTGCCAATTCCTGTACCCTTGCCTTTAGTGCCTCATAGTATGCCATAGCTTGGTTGCCTCCTCTAAATACTCTTCCCGCCGATTCCGCCACGTAGCGAATGGCAGTCATGTGCAAGTTTTATCGTCTAGTGACCGTCAGTCAGCTAGAATGGGAAATGGTGTTTCGCCTTCTCGAACGTGACCCACTTGATCTGAGTCAGTAATCCGACGGAATAGAATCCACCTTCCCGACCCTGGCCGCTCTCCTTGAAGCCTCCAAAGGGGACAGACGCCTCAGCGTCAATGGAAGCGTTGCCCACATGAACCATCCCGGCTTCAAGACCTTCAGCAAGGAATATCGCCTTTTGCAGATCCCGGGTGATGACCCCCGATGAAAGGCCATACGAGGTGTCGTTGGCGATTTCCAGCGCTTCCTTCTCATCCTGGACGGCAATAATCGGGGCGACGGGCCCAAAGGTCTCCTCCCTGTAGACCTGCATCTCTTTGGTGACGTTCGTGAGCACCGTGGGCCGATAGACCCGCCCTTCGTACGTGCCTCCGGTAAGGAGCCTGGCCCCCTTGGAAACGGCATCTTTCACGTGGGAATCAACCTTCCGGACCTGTTCGTCGTTGATGAGCGGGCCGATTACCGTCTCGGGCAGGCTGGGATCCCCCGCGGGCAAAGATGCAGCCTTTTTTGCCAGTTTTTCGGCAAACTCCTCGACAATCGGCTGCTCTACAATCACCCGACCAACGGACATGCAGATTTGCCCCTGATGATAAAAGGCACCAAAGGCAGCGGCGTTGACGGCGTAGTCGATATCCGCATCGGCAAGGATGATGAGCGGGTTCTTCCCACCCAACTCGAGGATATACGGTTTCAACTTTGCTGCAGCCCTTTGGGCTACATAACGGCCAGTCTCGGTCTCACCAGTGAGGGTCACAAAAGAACAGCGGTCATCATCGATGAGCGCATCCCCTAGCACACTCCCAGGGCCCGTTACCACATTGAGTGCTCCAGGCAGCAAGCCCGCCCGTTCGAAGAGTTCACCAATCTTGAGACCAATGACTGGCGTGTCGCTCGCCGGTTTGAAGACGACCGTATTCCCAGTCGCTAGACCATATGCCACCTTATACATGGACAGGATGAGCGGGAAATTCCAAGGTGAGATTGCCACAATTGTGCCCCACGGTGACCGAAGGGTCATGGAGAGTTTCCTCGGGTCGGTATGGAAGGTTTCGCCGAGGATACGTTTGCCGTCGGCCGCTGCGGTCGCGAGCAGGTCCACCGTTTGAGAGATCTCGAACATGCATTTGCCAAATGTGCTCCCTCCTTCGGCAGTGAGTACATCGGCAAATTCCTGTCGACTCTCTTCGAGGATATGACCGGCCTTGGCAATAATCAGTGCCCGTTCGAACGACGACGTCGAGGACCAAGGTTTCCGGGCGGCATAGGCGGCGGCCATGGCTCGGTCTGCATCCCTCGCGTCACCTTTCGGTACACGGGCATATATATCCCCCGTATAAGGGTTCAGATCATCAAAGGTTGCTCCGGATATGGCATCAACCCACTCTCCCCCGATGAACATCTGATATCTTTTCATGGCATCTCCTTTCAATAATGAGTTTGCCTGGCGCTACGGTCGCAGAATCGGTCTGATCACGCGCCCCTTACTAATGGTCTCTTCGTTCATCTTCACCCTTATTAACTCCGTCTCTGCCTCCTTTCAACGACAAATCTGCCCGGCACTACATTCGCAAAACTGGTTTGATCACGCGCCCCTTTTCCATATCTTCCACCGCCCTGTTTATTTCGGCGAAGGGATAGAAAGTGATCAATCGGTCAAAGGGGAACCGCCCCTGACTATACAATTCAATGAGTTTGGGGATAAAGAGATCCGGAATGGCATCGCCACCGAGGATCCCCGTAACCGTCCGACCGTTCATGAGAAGGTCCATATCCAGGCTGACTTCCGTGCCCGGTGGCACAACCCCCAGGAGTCCGCAAACTCCTAAGCGGGGCAAAACATCCACGGCCTGCCGAAGCACCTTGGGGTTACCGACACACTCCAGGCTGAAATCCGCACCCCCGCCGGTAATCTCCAGGATGGCCTCAACCGGGTCCACCTCAGCGGCGTTGACGGTATGAGTGGCGCCCAATTCCTTGGCCATCTCCAAACGGTCCGAATGGATATCCACGCCGATAATGGTGGTACAACCGCACACGACCGCAGCGAGAACAGCGCTCATCCCCACGTTGCCCACACCGAATATGGCGATGGAAGCCCCGGGCCGGGGATGAAGCGAATTCATAACCGCACCGGCACCGGTCATAACGCCGCACCCCATGGGGCCCAGGATCTCGAGGGGAACGTCTTTTCTCACCTTGACCACGTTCCGTTCGTTGGCCAAGGCGAAATCGGCAAAAGAAGACTGGCAAAAAAAGGAACCATGGATGACCTGATCGCCCTTTCGCAAGGTCGTGGTACCGTCCGGACGAGCGCCGTGGAAATTGTGCAGGAAGAAATTCAGGCAATAGAGTTCCTTGCCTGACTTGCATGAAGTGCATGCCCCGCAGTAGTCCCAGGCCAATACCACATGATCGCCCGGTTTTACCTTGGTCACCCGCGCCCCCACCCTTTCCACAACGCCGGCCCCTTCGTGTCCGAAGACACTTGGCGGCGGTGGGATGGGTAGATGCATATCCCGGGCTGCCAGATCTGTGTGGCATATGCCAACGGCGGCTATCCGAACCAGCACCTCATCATCGTTCGGTTCGCTGAGTTCCAGTTTTTCGATGCTGAAATCTCCCCCCGTCTCAAAAACGACCGCGGCTTTGATTTCCATTTTCTCCCCTCCTGAGCAATATTGTCCACTAAAGAAGGCATTGGGTGCTCTCTTGAAGAGAACCCGTCCTCAAGGATAGGCCCCCGTATGCCCACTTAAGGGGAAGTCAGCCTCCTATTCACTGCTGGTTCCAAAGAATGTGAAACCCAAAGCCATAAGCCCGGTGATCTTGTGCCTAACCAGGTCAGGAGCAAGGGGGTGGGGTGACGAGGATGATGGCAGCCACCCGAACACCGACATCAACCAGCCACCCCCTCCAAGTTAGCGGTATGCGCCGTATTCCTTGGTGGTATCAACCATCGCCTTGACATTTTCCGGCTTTGCATGATCAAAGAAGGCTCCATTGCTCACGATAAAACCACCGCCTTTGCCACAAGTATCGATGAGTTTCTTGACGTAATCTCTCACCTCCTGGGGTGTGCCTAAGTGCAGCATGGCGGAGGGCACGTTGCCGAGAAGGCAGGCATTCTTACCCAGTGTTTCCTTGGCTTTGACCATATCTGACCGGTCGATCATCCATAAAGTCTTACCTTTCGGTATGTCTTGGACAATTTTCAGACGCGAGTTGTAGCCGCCCTCGGCTGCGGGGTTTGGAACGCATCCCTCCTCGATCAAGCCCAGCATGACCTTCCGCAAGGTCGGCCAGTAGAACTTCTCAAACTGCTCCTCGGAGAGGAAGCCATCAGCACCCTTATGTAGAGGGATGAAGATGATGGGTTGTCCAGTCATCTGTGCTGCTCCTACCCCCATCTTGATCATGAGTGGCGTTATGGCTTCCATCGCTTCGATGAGCTTATTGGGCTGCCGGTAGATATCCAGCATGATCCCTTTGGTGCCTCGGAGGGTATCGCCGATCATGTCAAACGGCGCTTTCGTGAACCCGCCCCATAACTGCGGAAAGCCCAGGCTGGCCAATTCAGCATTGAGGGCTCCCACGACTCCTGCCCATTTTAGGGCTTCACCCCCGGCCTCAAAAAGGGCTTTATAGGCAGCTTGGACGGGGGGTAGACCAAAGGGTATGAAGTTAAAGGCAACTCCATATATCTCGAGTATGCCTGGGAGAAACGGGAGCATCTGGAGGGGCCCTAACGCTCCGAATATGCGCGGCAGATAGACATTGCTGAAGAAACCCGATGGGTCCTGAATCAGGGCATCATATTCATTCGCCTTCATGTATTCGCCTTCATTGCACTGATAGGAGTGTTCAGGCGAGACCCCATGGCCCGGCCAGGAGTATAACTTATAGTCGAGGATGTCGAAGAACCTCCCTGGTCCAGGGGCCGTGGCGCCGATATGCGCATCCGCTGCAAAGTCAAGGGCGAATTTCCTGAAGGCCGCGTGTAGTTTATCGTAGTCGTACATCATCTCCTGGGGGGTCATTCCGTTGTAAAAAGCGGGGAAGAAGCTCGGGATTACAAGCACCGGCACCCGATCAGGCTTCTTCTTCATTTGAATGGCATCTTTTATCCTGGTTATTCTCTCCTTGTACAACTTCTCGGCTTCCGGGCTTTGGAACTCAAGGTCTTTTCCAGTAGGGTCTTTCGGCGAAAGCCACCTCTGGAACAGCGCCTCTTGCTTTTCATCCGGTGATAACTGTTTTTCCATTTTTATTGCCTCCATATTCTCTGCTGAGGGCTCCTACTTAGCGCCAACCCATTTTTTGGCCAGGGATACCCCCGCCATGGCATCTTTACCATAGGCGTCAGCGCCAGCATACTTTCTTATCTCCTCGCTGATCTGACCACCACCAATCATGATCTTGACCTTGTCCCGCAGGCCGGCTTTCCTGATGGCCTCGACGGACTCTTTCATGGCGTCATAGGCCAGGGTCAGGAACCCGCTCAGGCCGACTACCTGGGGCTGAAACTCCCGGATGGCCTCCACGAACTTTTGCGGGGGGATGTCCACGCCCAAGTCGAGGACATCGAAGCCGTTGACGTCGAGCATAAAGGTGACGATGTTCTTGCCGATGTCGTGGATGTCCCCCTTGACGGTGCCCATGACCACCTTGCCGAGACGCTCGATCTCCGGCAACTTGGCAAGTTGGGGCTTGATGACCTCCGTGATCTGGTTCATCATCTCCCCTGCCAGCAACAGTTCGGGCAAAAAGTAGGTGCCCTCTTCGTAGCGCTGGCCGACGATAGCCATGGCCTCCCTGGCTGCATCCAGGATGGCCATGGGCTCTGCACCACCTTCTACCATCTCTTTGACCAATTTGAGGGCTTCTTCCTCCCTCATCTCAGCGATGGCCTTGACAAGTTCTTTTGACATAGTATCCTCCTCTCTTCAATTTTGGGCTCTTGCTCCCAACCAATGCGGCCCGTCACTCCATAGTCTCCTCCTCTCCTCAATTTGGGGGTCTTGCCCCTAACCAATAGGGCTATCACTCCAGTGGTGCGTTTAGTTGTGACGGGCCTTTGCGCCCGATCCATGGAACAGTCCATCACGATAAGCGCGGGTGTAGTTGAGGCAATGGCGATCGTCTCCCAGCACCAGTTTAGCAGAGACCAGCGCAGCCTTCAATTCGCGATCAAGAGGGTCGAGGATAGCGCTGTCCAGCCCCGCGGCCAGCGCCAAGGTCAAAAACGCCCGGTTGATGTACGACCGGGCCGGCAGTCCGAAGGAGATGTTGCTCAACCCCATGGTCAGGTGTGTGTTGGGGAATTCGCGGCGGATGGCGCGCATGGTGTCCAGGGTTATCAAGGCACTGTCGGTGTTGGTGGCTAGGGCCATGGCCAGGGGGTCGACGTACACGTTCCCATCCGGCACACCACTGGCGCGGGTTGCCTCCATCACCTTGCGGACGACCTCCATGCGCTGCTCGCAAGTCTTGGGGATCCCTTTCTCGTCCATCGCCAGGGCGATGACCGAGCAGCCACTCTCGCACACCAAAGGCAAGATACCATCCAGACGCATTCGCTCGCCGCTGATGGAGTTGATGAGAGGTGTCTGTCGAACTTCTTTGATGGCTGCTGCCAAAGCCTGAGGGTTTGCGCTGTCCAGGCACAGCGGCACATCGACGGCCTCCTGGACCGTCTGCACCAACCAGACCAGATCGTCCGGTTCCCGCTCTGGAGACGTGCCGGCGCTGACATCCAACCAGTGGGCCCCCGCCTCTACCTGGCGTTGTGCCAGTATCTGGATGAAGGCCACATCACGCTCTGACACCGCCCGTTTCACCTGGGCCTGGGTGCCGTTGATCCTTTCGCCGATAATCTTCATAAGGTCAGACTATCCCACCCGCTAAAGACAAAAACTATGGCCATGATTTCAGTGATCTCTTTGGCAAACAAGGCATCGCTTTTCTGAGTTCAGCATCACTGTCTGAAATCTACACGATGGCTAAAGACACGCTTGTAGCATAATCTTACCCAACATCAGGGTGATTCCTAAGCCAGCGTATATGTGCCGGTTTTGGGAGTAATCCCCCACACATCCTGGAAATAGATGGAGTGAGCGGGACAGGCACTAACACAAGCCGTCTGGAACCCTTTCTCAAGCGCCTCTCCGCACGTACCGCAGTTCAAGCAACGCGCTGCTTCGGTAATAGCTACTTTTTCATCGGGAATATCCACAACCCTCTTAACGGACGCTGCCTCTAGTGGTGCCCCTTTCAACAGTCTAAACTTTATTGACCTGCCTTCCTTCAAATCCATACCGCTGAGGTAGCGCTCAATAGAAATGGCTGCTTCCTTGCCCGCGGCGATGGCCCCAATGATATCACTCGGACCAGACACGACATCACCGCCGGCGAAGACACCTTCAATATTCGTCTTCAGCGTGAACCCATCTACTTTGATGGTCTCTGCCAGGTCCTTGTCTACCTCTTTGAAAGCCGCCGCTTCTGGTTTTTGCCCAATGGCCACTACTATTGTATCTGCTTCTATAGTAGGGGTTGGACCTTCAGCATACTTGGGAGCGAAAGTGCCGTCGGCCTCCCGAACAGAAGTGCAAATAATAGTCTCTAAGCCGGCAACTTTTCCGTCCTTCGTTAAAATCTTCTTCGGACCTAAGGAGGGATGGATAATCACTCCTTCTTTCTCCCCCTCCTCAATCTCGTAGGCCTGAGCAAGCATCCTGTCTTTACAGTCTAGATCCCTACTCTCTAAACAAACAAGATGAACTTCTTTGGCTTCACGACGTAAGCAAACCCTGGCCACATCGATAGCGGCGGCACCACCGCCAATAACCGCCACCCGGCGGCCTAGACTGACGCTCCCTCCAGAATTCACCCGGTTTAAGAAGTCAAGGGCATAGATTACACCTTTGGCATCTTCGTTGGGGATATCCAGCCTGAGGCTTGTTGGGCAACCAGTGGCTAAGAATATCGCCTTATACCCTTGATTAAAGATATCCTTCAGGTTTTTCACTAGAGTATTTGTCCTTATATCTACCCCTAACTCTTCGATATAGCCTATCTCGTTATCTACTATCTCCCTGGGTAGCCTGAATTCAGGAATACCGTAGCGTAAGAGACCACCAGGCTGTGGCCGAGCCTCGAACACGGTGGCCGGGTAACCCTGCCTAACCAGGTCATAGGCACAGGATAAGCCGGCTGGGCCAGAGCCGATGATAGCCACTTGGCTCTCCTTTGTCTGTTTGACCGGAGTTGCCTTTTTTCTACCGGCCCGCATTTCATGATCAGCCACGAAGTACTTGAGGGAGCGAATGCCTACCGGTGCGTCAACTTTCCCTCGTTCGCAGTTTGATTCGCAGGGGCGAGTGCAGACACTACCAAGGACTCCGGCAAGAGGCGTGGTTTCCCTTATCACCTCAAGCGCTTCCTTGAACTTACCCAGCAAGGCAAGGTTTACGTATTTCCAGCCATTCATCTCAGCCGGGCAGGCAACCTGGCACGGACCAGGCGCCGCATGCACGCACTCGGTTACAAGATAATTGAATCGCCACCTGCCTCCTGTTTCCCTCACGTCAGGAAAGACCCTTATCCATCTGGGTCCAACTGGCAGGTTGTGCTCCTGTTTGCACGCTACTTCACATGCCAGGCAGCCCATGCAACTTTCAGTGACGGTCATCCGTTTGCGTTGTTTTGCCACTCTAGCCTATCCCCTCTTCTGTTACCGGGTAGATCTTGCACAACATGACTCTCAGGTTGCTTGCCCCCATATAGGGATCATAGGTCTTGGGGTCGTTATCGGTAAGGATGTTGCTGCTAGACTGGTTCCAACCATGTCCTGGGTCTTTTTGCTCGGGGAACCACCAGCCATGCTGAATGGCCACTAATCTGGGGTCAATGGTCGGGGTAACCCATGCCCGATGTTTAATCCTTCCTCTCGGACTCTCAATATAGATCCAATCGCCTTCCTTAATCCCATGTTTTTCTGCCACCTGGGGGTGTATTTCCGCGATGGGGTCGGGGTGAAGTTCACGCAGCCAGGGTATCATCCGGTGTTCGGAATGGAAGAAAACAGGCGTCCTTTGTCCGGCAATCAGAATGTAGGGATACTCCTTTGCCACTTCCGGTTTGCTTACCGGGCTCTCGGGTACTTCCCTATATTGCGGCAGCGGGTCATAGCCCCACTTTTCAAAGGTGGTGCAGTAGAGCTCAAACTTCTTCGTGGGGGTGGAGAAGCCCTTTTTCTCATACTTGCGGTACTCCACCTCGCCTCTTAGATATGGTATATCTCTGACATCCGCCCACTTTCGACCACTGGGCCTCAGTATAGTATCAAGGTCTTCCAAATAGGTAGCGCCCCACTCCTTCTGCCCCATCCGTCTGCCTAACTCATTAAATATCTCAAAGTCAGACTTGCATTCACCAATCTGCACGATTTTCCGCCTGGGGAACAAATATCCGTGGCGGAAGAAGAACCCACCGGTATAATCCGCCTCCAACCAGGTGGATACCGGCAGAACAATATCAGCCAGTTGGGCGGTGGGGGTCAGGAAGAAATCACCCACTTCCAGAAATTCAACCTGACTTAATGCCTTATGCACTTCCCTAGCATTGGGTCTGGTGACCACCGGGTTAGAACCGTGAATCATTATGGCCTTAATGGGGTAAGGCTTACCGGTAAGGATGGCATCCCAGACCATCTTTTCCGGTACCAGTCCAATCATGGCGGCAAGCTTATATTTCTCCCCGCCCAGATACTTCGCCTTCTGTTCAGGAGCAAGGTTCCGGTGGTAGGTGAACTCGCTAATCGTTTGCCCTTTTGGAGGTCGGAATAAGACGGCTCCTCCGGGCACATCCAGGTTACCGGTGATAGCCACCAGGTCAATGAGAAGACGGTCGGTGTCAATACAATTGATGCCTTGCTCAATGGGCACTCCCCACTGTATAGTGGCGGGCTTTGTTTGAGCGAAAAGCCTTGCCGCCTCTCTTATCTGCTCCGCTGGCACCCAGGTGATTTCCTCTACCTTGTCCAGAGGATATTCACGGACTCGCTCGACGAACTTATCCCAGCCATGGACATACTTCTCAACAAACTCCTTGTCGTAAAGCTTTTCGCTAATTATCACATTTGCCATACCCAGGGCTAAGGCAGCGTCTGTCCCGGGCCTCAGTTTAAGCCAGATATCTGCTCTGCTGGCTTGATAAGTCAGTCTGGGGTCAACTACAATCAATTTCACGCCTTGCGCCAGTACCCGAGCAAGGTTTTCACCAGTATATTCGTCCGGGTTTGTCCACATGATGTTACTTGCCCATACCATCACACACTTCGGGTTACCATCGTAGTCAGCGATCGGTAGGTTGCCACATGTGACCAGGCTGGCGCCGACCCGGGAGAGATAGCAAAAGTGGCCGGCAGCAAAGACATTGGGCGTGCCCGTCAGATTGGCAAACCGGGCAAGGAAGGCTTCGCCTTCCCTGGAAGTGCCCTGCCCCAACGCAATGGACTCAGCACCGTACTCCCTTATTACCTGCTGCAATTTGCTGGCTATGGTATCCAGGGCTTCTTCCCATGTTATCCGTTCCCATTTGCCTTCTCCCCTCTTCCCCGCTCGCTTCATAGGATACTTGAGCCGGTCCGGATGATAGACGAGCTGCTTGAAAGCGAGACCTTTACTGCACATGGAACCATGGTTGGTGGGGAAGTCAGGGTCACCCTCAATCTTGGTAATGACACCATCTCTAACATGAACCAGTACCCCACAGCCGCCGTGACAGCCTCGGCAATTACTCCGTATCACCTGTTCTTTACTATTGATATCTGTGCTCACTTAACACCCTCCCAAAATAGGAGTGTTATCCCAACGGCACTGCTCAATTTAAGAATTGCGTATGTTATTGGGTCCTGACGTGGCCGCGCGGAGGCAGATGGAGTAGGCACGCATAGTCCAGAAAACCGCGACCATCGATCGGGTGCTGACTCCGAGGTTGACCATCGCCCAGTGAGTGGCCATTGCCGAGCCCCGCCGGTCGGCACGGCGAGGTCGATAATGAGGACTCGAGTGCAGGAGCAGCACTCGCCGAGCCGATGCCATACACGATGCCCACCTTGGCGCGAGCATCTTGGTTAAGGACGCCTTGGCTCTATTGTCCAAACACAGGAGATGTTCTTTCACATATGGTGGATATCGTCCTTCACAGGCCCCATCAAGACCCTACCCCGGCTCATTTGGGTCTTTTCCGGGTTTCAAATCGATTTCATCTTATCAGAAGCCAATATTATTGTCAAGAATCTGATGTTGAGATCGGGCTAATGAACCCTTTTCTCATACCCTTGCCAATATCTCTCTCTGATCTCGTTTTTCTTTATCTTACCACTAGCCGTCTTGGGCAAGTTGTCCCAAAACTCCACCGAACGTGGCTTTTTGTAACTTGCCAGATAGTCTTTGCAAAAGTCAATTATCTCTTCTTCAGAGGCTACCGCCCCCGGTTTCAAAACTACCACCGCCTTTACAGATTCACCCCACTTTTCATCCGGCACTCCCACGACTGCTGCGTCCGAGACCGCGGGGTGCATATATAACACTTCCTCAACCTCTCGAGAATAGATGTTCTCTCCTCCGCTAATGATCACATCTTTTTTTCTGTCCACTAGATAGATGTAACCATCCTCATCCATCCTGCCCACATCCCCCGTATGAAGCCAGCCGTCTTTGATAGTTTCTGCCGTCTCCTCGGGCATTTTCCAATACCCTTTCATCATTCTGTCACTGCGAGCTATTATTTCACCGGGTACACCTATGGAGGCATCATGACCTTCCTCATCAACGATTCTGATCTCACCTTCTCTAAATGGCTTTCCTACAGACTCCAATCTTTTGATTTCCTTCGGTGAGCCCTCCAACTTGTGCTCCTCTTTCTTAAGCACAGTCAGACAGAGGCTTTCGGTCTGCCCTAACATTTGGATAAAGACCTGACCAAAGCACCCAATCGCTCTCTTTAACGCCTCGAGAGGCATCGGCGCTCCGGTGTAAGCAATAGTGCGCAAGCTGCTGCGGTCATATTGACTCAAGTTTGGGTGTTCTAGAAGCCGAATGATCATGGCCGGTACCAAGAAAACATAGGTCACCTTTTCTTTCTCGATGGCTTGCAGTACTAGGGTCTCATCAAATTTCTTATGGATCACAATCGTAGCGCCGCAAGCAAAAGCAGGAAAGAGGTGGGCTGCGGAGCCGCCAACATGAAAGAAAGACATCACACATAAGACGATGTCATTAGAGCTAAGATCGCGATAGGGGACCCTAGTTTCTGCTATCAGACTTCTATGAGTATGAATAGCTCCCTTGGGACGTCCCGTCGTCCCACTGGAATAAAACAAGACACAAGGGTCATCCGCTTCTAACTCATCCGTAGGCTCGTCGGGAGGGTAACTGCTGATTAGCTGTTCATAGCTCATCATGCTCTCTACCGCTGCATCGAGACAGACGTGATTCCTGACCCCATCGAGCTCGTGGCGAATAGAGTTAACAATATCAACAAATTCGCTTTCTAATATGAGGGTGTTGATTTCAGAATTATTGATCAGGTAGGCCAGTTCCCTTCCCACAGACCTGTAATTCAGCGGCACGCAAATCCTACCGGCCTTGGCCAGACCAAAGACCTCGAAATATTGTGAGCAATTATAGGCCAATATACCTACCCGGTCTCCTTTCCCGACCCCTAAATGGGCTAGGGCGTTTATGAGACGGTTGATCCTTTGATTCACCTGTTTGAACGTATAACCTCTGTTTTCGAAGATAAAAGCCGTCTTGTCCGGGTATTTCTGAGCAATATCGTTGATCATATCCTTTAGAGTCTGCATCTTGCCCCCCAGACCAGAAGAGAATCTCTCTCTTCAACAATTCTGCCCGCAGTTCCTCCTGGCCCCTGATTTACTCCTCCACTAAGGTCCTGAACTTTTCTGGGACGAGCCTAACCTCTCCTTGGAGATCGGTGAAGACCTGCACCGTATGGCCAGTGGCCAGAAGTTCCCCTGTCTCTTCTTTTACGACTTCGTACTCGAAGGTGAAACTGTGGTTTCGCACCTTCCCGATGGAGACCTTGACCACGATTAGATCATCGAACCGGGCCGGGGCATGGTAGCGACAGGTGGCCTCAGCCATGAGGAAACTCACCCCGTCTCTTTCCATCTCCGTGAAACTGTAGCCCAGTTCCTTCAGGAACTCCATCCGTGCCAGTTCGAACCAGACCAGGTAAGCCGAATAGTGGGCTATCCCCCAGGGATCGGTCTCTACGAAGCGGACCCGCATTGTGGTTTCGCCAACCTTCCTACCCATACTATCGTTCAGTCTACCATGAGTCAAACCTAGGTGCAACTGACCAGCGTGGGTGGGCAAGTCTTGAATTTGGAGGTAGCGGATGAAGATTCTTAGCTTTCCCATATACCATCGAATAGTGGTGAGGCGCTTACCCTCAGCCAGGCGATAGAGTCGAAATCCCTCCACCAAGGTAGGCAGGTCAGTAGTTCCAGCCATTTCATCACCTGGTAGCCTGTCGTAAGTGCGGTCTTTTTAAGTCCGCAGGACTCTTCGCAAAAATCCGCAGGAGTTTTTGGGATAATAGAAAGGGCTCTCCCGCGATGGGAGAGCCCAACACTACTAGATATAGGCCAATTCAGCTATTGACTACAACATATTGTGCTTCATGGGGCGGGCGGGATTCGAACCCGCACGGAGTATTACTCCAGCGGATTTTAAGTCCTTAGCAGTATTCGAGTCCGCTCAATGCTATATATCGTGTCTTAGCGGTCAGCGTGCCTATATCTAGTAGGTCTGCACCCATTGCAGGCCTTCGTTTTTTCCAAGTCCGCAGGACTTTCTAAATCGATCTGCTTGTGGATTAAGTCTGCAGCACTTTAGTCCGCAGTTCGGACATCTCTTCGAATGAACAACTGATCTGGCGTGTCCTGGGAGGTTCCAGGCCACAGAATAACATTGGTTGGCGGACAGGTCAAGTCGCGGCAACCTAGGGGGTCAATTCCTCTTCAGAGATCCCCATCCTGGCACGCAGATCGATTCCGGGGAGCACGCAACCAGCACCGGACCAGAAGAAGGAGGCTTGGACTCTTCAAAGCAGGGCGAACCGGTTCGTTCCTTATTCCGCATGATGCTAGACCAGTTAGACGCCTGTGGATCTTCCGGGCCAGTAACCACGACGTGGACAGGACTCTACATTAGCAGCAATTGCCGAGAGTTCACGATACTCCATGGCCTAGTCCTTCCCTTCCTCCAGCAGTACCAGGACGTCCCGCGGCGCGATGAATACCCTTCCTTCTACGACCCCTGAGTCGTCGAGCAAATCCGTGTAGCGTCCGTCCAAAGTCACTTCCTGCTCTCGATCGGTGTGGTTGAGCGCGAACAGCAGCCGCCGATTGCCTTGCCAGCGCTCCGTCACTTCGACCCCTTTCGGCGCGACGAGGACCGTCCGTACCCCAGCTAAGGTGAGTAGCCAGCCAGCCAGCGTCTCGTACAAGCGGACATCGCCCATGGTACCCACGTACACGACCTGGCCCTGGCCAAATCGGTTCAGTGTGATGGCTGGTTTGCCAGTGTAGTAGTCCTGGGTATAATGCGCAACCACGGTTGCGCCATTGGGCTTCAGCACATCACACCACACGCTGGCGGGGACAGGGAGATTAGAGGCCAATTCTGGCAGAGCAAATTCGAGCTCATTATGCATGTCAACACCCAGGGAATCGTACTCCTCGACCTCAACCCCGCACAACTCGGCCAGCAAGCCGGGCAGTGGCTGATTGACTACCGCGTTGGCCTCGTCTTTCACCCCGCTACGCGCGGTGACCACGAGCATACCTCCCGCGTGTGCAAAGCGCTTGAGGTTCTCGGCAACGGCGTCGGAAACAATATGAAGAGTCGGCGCCACGACCAGTTTATAGGCCGAGAGATCGGCGGTGGGGGCCACGATATCAATCAGGGTGTGGCGATGATAAAGGGCACTATAGAACTGGTGGAAATGATCAGAATAACTGAACTGCGGGTTGTTCGCCTGAATCTGAAAGGCGAAGCGGGAGTCATAGGATAGGATCATGCCGACGACCGGCTTGAGGGTTGAGCCGTAGATCTGCTCGCCGGCTTTCCTGATCTCCGAGCCCATGCGCTTGATTTCCTCGTAACGCCGGCTAGGGCGTCCGTGATGGTCAAGGAGGCCGTGCCAGTATTCCTCCGTGCCAAAACGTGCCGTTCGCCAACGGAAAAAGAGGACGGCGTCTGCCCCGTGCGCAATGGTCTGGTAGGCCCACAACCGCAGTTCGCCAGGACGGGGAGCCACACTCACCATCTCCCAGCCGCCTGATCCCGCTTGCTGTTCCATCACCCAGAAATTCTGATTCTTAAGACCGCGCATGGAGTCGGCGGCGAGGGCACCACGGCTTGGGTCCACCCCGGCGAACATGTCCTCCTGTAGGCGCTGGTAATTATCCCAGGACACAAAGTTAAGAGAGCGGGCAAGGTCAAAGTAATCGATGCGGTCATATTTGAAGCCCATGAAGTTGTGGGTGATGAAATGCTCAGGGCACTTCTCGCGTAGAATGTCGATCTGCATCTGTTGATACGCTACATACGAGTCGGACGAGAAGCGGCAGAAATCAAGGGCCAGGCCAGGATTGGGTGAGCCGCCGGTCGTAAGTGGTACGGGAATCTGAGCCCAATCGGTATAGATATGACTCCAGAAGACTGTGCCCCATTTCTGATTGAGGGTCTCCAGTGACTCATAGCGACCGCGTAACCAGGTCTGGAAGGACTCGGCGCAGACCGGGCAGTAGCAGCGGCCACCGAACTCGTTGTCAACCTGCCAGCCAATGACCGCCGGATGGTTCGCGTAGTGCTCGGCCATCCGCGTCACGATCCGCCGAGTATAGTCGTGATAGACCGGGTTGTTTGGACAGTACTCACGGCGATTGCCGAACGTAACACGCCGACCGTCCTCGCGCATGCGGAAGATGTCGGGGTGCTTGACCATCAGCCATGGCGGCGGTGATGCAGTAGGGGTCCCCAAAACGATCTGTATACCGCGGGAAGCAAGAATAGAAATAGCGCGGTCGAGCCAGTCGAAGTCGTACTCTCCCTCCTTGGGTTCTATCTTGGACCAGGCAAATTCAGCCAGGCGCACTACATTGAAGCCCGCCTCGGCCATCAACCGCGTATCCTTCGGCCAACGCTCTTCGGGCCATTGTTCGGGATAGTAGTCAACGCCGAAATAGAACATGGACTCCTCCTTGCGGCTACTTCTCTTATCACTACCCCAACGCTAGCGGTCGGGCCCTCATCCCCCGAGGGTGGGGACTGCCAGATGGGGCTCCATCACCCATGCCAGAGCCTCCGCATCGGCGCGGGCATAGTCGGGGCTCACACGTTGTTCGCTCCGTGATAGTATACGTCCCAGCCCAAATAGTTGCCCAGGGCCTCGTTGAGGGCAGAGGCGGTCTGAGATAGGTTGATGGACACATGGTGCTCAAAGCCGTTTTTGCAGATGTGGTGCAGAAGTCCTTGAAAGTTCGGGATGTGCACGACGCCATAACCTCCAAAGGTCTCCAGAGGATCCTCAGTCAACTCGCCTTCGCCTACGTAGGCTGAAATGACACCCTGTACATCGTCAATGGAAACGCGACAATAGGTAAACCGACCAGCCTTCAGACGGCCTACCACAGTGCCATAGGTGTTCTCCTTACCCACGGTCCCGGCGATGATATTTTGGTAATCCATCCTCGGGCTTTTGGCGAAGAACTGTTTAGGCAGGTTGCTGCAATGGAAAAAGACCCCCTTGTTCGGGTCGTCGCCGTAGTTATTGTTCCAGTCCACCAGGGCGCTTGGCCTGCCGGAGGCGAGTTGCAGCGCAAGCATGGCCACCACACCCGTCACATCGGTCTCGCAGGCGCTCGGCAAGAGGTTGTTGCCCATCATGCTCATCACTGTGCAAGGCACCACGCCGAAGAACTCCTCCATGGATGTCCAACATTGAATGGCGCTAGCCTGCAACCGGTTCTCCTCCATCCACCGCTCCACCACCACCCCAAACCGAGCCATCTTCTTCAGGGCTTCCTCGGGAATGCCGCGAGTTCCCACATATGCCTCCATAGCCTGGCGCTTAGCACGCACCGCTGCATCATCATCTCCCAATCGCTCCACCTGCCCAAAAGCCTCAGATAGGTCGAGCGTCTCCACGGTGATGCCCATGCGCTCCAGCAACTTTTCACTATAGCGGACGGTATTGAAAGCAGCCGGCCGTGCCCCAAGGGCACCGATGCGCCCATTTCGAAGGCCTCTTACCACACGACAACTGCTTACAAAGCGTCGTAGATCGCCCCGGAAACCTTCGCTTTCCGCCTCCACCGTGTGCAGGGTGGTGAGGGAAAACTTGATGCCATACTGACGCAAGTTGTTGCAAACCGATATCTTGCCGCACAAGGAGTCTCGCCGATCCTCGATGCTCATCTTGTCAGCATCATCGGGGAAAGCATGTACCAACACTGGCACGTCTAGGTCGGCCCAGCGGAGGGCGTTGGCCACGGCGCGCTCGTCCCCAAAGTTTGGCAGGGTGACCAGCACGCCGTCGATCTCGTCGCGGTGTTTCCCGAAGAGTAAGGCACACTTCTCGGCGTCGCTCAGGCTTTCGATGCTGCCAAACGTCGTATCCTCCGGCGTGAGTGCAATCGCTTTGATGCCTTCCTCCTCTAAAACCCCTAGGACGGCCTCACGCCCGCTCTTACAGAGATAGTCGGGGAAAAAGCCCCGATTGCCCACGATTAGGCCCAAGGTCGCTTTCTGCATCTCCTCCTCTCCTTCTCTCTAGTGGATGGATAGACTTACTGGCTGAAACTCTCTTCGTGCTCCAAGCAGACGAAACCGGTCGGCCGAGCGATCTGCACCGTTAGGGTGAAAGGTTGCTCTTCAGGGACCGTCCAAGTGAGAGACCCCGTCCAACTCTCTCCAGGCTGCAAGGTGGGAATCTCTAAGTCCCCGCCAGTGAGGAGAAGTTTACCCGCGAGAATCTCCCAATGCAAGGTGTAACCCTCCAAAGTGTAAGCCGGCATCTCCCTCTCAATCAGCCCGCGACTCCTAATAGAGACTTCAGTTGTGACCTCCTGACCGGGCTGCAACTGGGCAACATTGTGGGTAACGGCTTCAAAAAGGGCAGGCGAGTACTCCTCCCGCAAGAGATTGTACGCTCCCAGCTGCTGCCGTTGGGCGTCAACCACGCCCATCTTGAAGCCCGACGGTGTGCGATAATCCTGGTAACACCAGAAGATAGCACCACCAACGAAATCTCGTTCCCCCATGATGGCCAGTTGCTCCCTGATCACCTTCTGGCGTTCCCGGTCAGCGGCCAGGGGGTCATCCAACTCCTCATCGGCCACGTAATAGTATCGGTCACGGTCGAGCGGACCGGTCGGAGGCCCCCAGCGCCGATTCCAACTGGGCTCGAAGCCATACTCGGAGACGATGACCAACCGATCAGGCCAGGTTTCGTGGATGAGATCTAGCGCCGGGCCCAACCCCTCTTTCGGCCCCACCCAGGTACCTAAATATTCGTTCATCATCACGAAGTCGGTGAAGGCTGTGGCATCGAGGACTGGATCGTCGTTGAGTCGATTAGAAGCGAAAGCCACATATCGGGTGGGATCCAGCGATTTGATGTAGGCCACCATCTCTTTGACGAAGGCATGTCCCTCGGCCGTCTTCGATTCGATCTCATTCCCCAAACTCCAAGCCCAGATGCTGGGATGGTTGAAACTCGCCTCGATTATCTCTCGCAACTGCTGCTTTTCCAATTCACGCATCTCCTCCCTGCCCATCTGGATTCTGGTGAGTTGCCACGCCGGCACCTCGGGGATAAGAAGGATACCGTTGCGGTCGCAGTAGTCCAAGATGAACTCGTGCTGCGGATAATGAACAGGGCGGGAGAGGACCGTGTTCAGCCGCTTGAGGTCATCATAGTCGGCAGCCATAATCGTCTCCGTCTCGGCTAGGCCATGCTCTGGACTGTCGGCGTGACGAGTCAGCCCCACCAGCCGCACCCATTCCCCGTTGAGATAGAAGCGCGCATCCTTGATCTCGATCTTGCGGATGCCGAAGGTCTCCTGAGTACGATGAAGCGGATCTCCTATCTCATCCCCTATCTCCGTCACCAGTTGGTACAAGTTGGGATGGTCAAAGTGCCAGAGTCGAGGGCTCGGCAAGGTCGTTTTCAGTGAAATCTCCCTCGATGCCTGGGCAGGTATAGTTACAGTTGCCTCAAGGCCTGCATCATCTTCACTCGTCCATACCGGGGAGCCCGTGCCCTCATCGTGAATTGCAGCCCTCAGGTGCACCCTTTGATCGAAGGGAGAGGTATTACTTATGGTAGTCGTGGCGGTGATCGTTGCACTATCAACTAGGTCAGGCTCAGCGACGATCCTTTGGCGGTCGATGAAGACCTGGCTCGTGGCTGAGAGATAGACATCTCGGACGATACCACCATAGTTCCACCAATCGAACGACCAACCAGGATATAAAATAGCCGGTATGCGGTCGGGAGCCCTTTTATTGTCCACCCGCACCGCGACTCTATTCTCGTCGCCATAGCGCGTCCCATCCGTGATGTCGAAGGTGAAAGGGGTATAGCCACCCTCGTGCTGGCCTAGATAGTGGCCGTTCAGCCAGACCCGAGATAGGTAGAAGACGGCGTCGAACTGGAGACGCAAATGTGCGCCTTGCAACTCGGCAGGCACGGTGAAAGAGCGCCGATACCAGGTCACCCCCTCGTAGTCAGCGTGGTCGGCCATGGTCCCCCAAGTGTGAGGCACCATAACCTCAGTCCAATTGGAGTCATCGAAGACTACATCGTACCATCCCGCGAACTCGCCCTCATCCCCCGAATCCACCGCGAAGCGCCAAGCCCCGTTGAGTTCGATTCTCTGGGGTTCGATGTGCAGGATAGGGATGGGAGTAGCGGAGTGGGTAGCCTGAGCAGTGGGTTTCTCCCCGATTTCAGTCTTGGAAACAGCCATACATCCCCCCATTAACCAAGCCAGAAGCGAAAGAAGGCTGAGGAATCCGATTCTCTTCATGGAAGAAAGCCTTTTTGTGAGGCAATCCTGGCCCCGGTCTCTTTATTTCAACTAGCGCCCCCGTTGACTGCCCTGCCTCCGAGAGGACTAGCCCCTGAGGGCCCCTGCGGTGATGCCTTCCGCGAACCGTCGCTGGAAGATCAGGAAGATGATCAGAAGTGGCAGCACACTCACCACCGCAACACCCATCCACTCGCGATAGGCGGAGAAACCGGGAGGGCCCTGCATCTGCATCATAAACAGGGGCAAGGTGAATTTCTCGGGTGACTTCAGATAGATCAAGGGCCCTAGGTAGTTATTCCAAGCACCCATGAAGAAGATCAGCCCCAGGCTGGTCAGGCCGGGCACGCAGATGGGCAAGATGCACCGCCAGAAGATGCCAAACTCGCTGCAGCCGTCTATGCGCGCCGCGTCAAGCAATTCGTCGGATATGGTGCTGATGTACTGACGCATGAAGAAGATGCCGAAGGCGTTGGCCGCGCCGGGCACGATGAGGGGCAAGAAGGTGTTCATCCAGCCCACTTTCTGTACGATGACGTAGAGGGGCACCATGGTCACGGCAAAGGGGATGACCATCGTGGCCAGGAGGAAAGCAAAGAGGGAGTTGCGTCCCGGGAAGCGATACTTGGCGAATCCGTAGCCGCCCAGGGCGCAGAAAAAAAGCGAGACGATAGTGAACGACAAAGCGACGAAAAAGGTGTTCCACAGGGACCTGAGGACACCGAGGTCAATGATATAGCGGTAGCCATCCAGGCTCATCTTGTGCGAGATGAGGATGGGCGGGCTAACGAATATCTCCTCCTGTGGCTTGAAAGAGGTACTCAACATCCAGATGAAGGGCAGCATCATAAAGATCGCGATCGGTGTCAACAGGCCGTACAAGATGGCTTTGATGCCCAGTGATCGTGCTCGTCTCAGCAAGATCGTCATCCTTTCCCCCATTCCGTCTGAAGCTGAAAATCAAGCCAGGTACCCATCCCTCACTCCTCACGTCCGAAGTATCTGAACTGCAAGAAGGTGAGTACGAAGATGAGCGCAAAGTAGACGTAGGCCTGGGCCGAGGCGCGGCCGAACTGAAAGTTATGAAAGGCCTCAAAATAGATTTGTACGAGGGTGGTAAGGGTGGCCCTCATCGGTCCGGCGGTGCCGTTAGTGAGCGCCATGACCTCGTTGAAGAGGCCGAAACTGCCCATCGTGGATAGAATCACCGAGAAGAGGATCACGGGGCGCAAAAGTGGAATCGTGATGTAAAAGAAAGCCCGAACGGGACTGGCCCCGTCAATGAGAGCCGCCTCCGTCAGTTCGCGGGGGATGGTCTGCAGCCCGGCCAGCATGATCACCATGTTGTAACCCAGCCAGCCCCAGACGATGAGCAAGCAGAGGGAAACCCGTGCCCACCAGACGTTCTCCAGCCAGGGGATCCCAGGTAATCCTAGCATGTTCAGCGCGACATTGAATAATCCGCCCTTGTTCTCCAGCAAGAGGTGAAAGGTAAAGCCCGCAGCCACCATCGAGGTGACGTAAGGGGCGAAGATCATCGTGCGGTAGCCCTGGAAGAAGTGAACCAGCTTCGAGTTCAGGATCACAGCCAGGACAATGGCCACGAAGGTCATAATGGGAACGTACATGAAGAACAGGATGATGCCGTTTTGAATCGACTGCCAGAAGGCTTTGCCTCCTATGCCAAAAAGATAGGCGTAGTTCTTCAGGCCGACGAATTCCATGGGCCCCAGTCCCTTCCACGCGTGGAAACTGAGATAGACAGAGAAAAGGACCGGGAAAAAACCGAAGACGAGAAATAAGATGTAAAAGGGAGAAATGAAAACGTAGGCCCAGCGGTTCTTGACTATCTCTCGCCAGAGCCCTCTTCTTTTCTTAGTAGCAGCGCCGGCCTCGGCTCCTCGTGTCATCGTCTACCTCCTTCCACTGACGGAGGTGGGCTGAGGAGAGCCATCGCGGCTCTCCTCAGCCGTTGAGGTGTTGCTGCTATTCGAGGGCTGCGCGGATCTCGGCCGCGGCTTCTTTCAGAGCCTCTTCGGCCGTGGCTTCACCAGTGGCATACCGTTGGATGGCTACGGACACGGAGCTGTTCATCATGGCATAGTGAGGGCCGTAGATCCCCGCTCGGGGCATCTTCGCCACCACGTCGGCGTAGATCTTGCGGGTGTTCTGGCCGGCGAAGAAGGTGTCGCCCTCCAGGAATAGGGCATCGTCATAGGTGGTCTCTAGCGCGGGGATCAAGCCGCTGATGGCGAACATCTTGAGCTGGCTCTCCTTGCGGCCCAGGGCGAACTCGACGAAGGCCCAAGCGGCATCGGGGTTCTTGGTCTGTTCGGGGATGACAAATGTCGAGCCACCGTCGTTGGCCGCACGCACGCCACCCTCCTCCCAGGACGGCATGTAGGCCACACCCCACTTGCCGGCCGTGCCGGGGGCGATCCAGCTCTTAAGGAAGATATCCATCCAAGAGGCCTCGACCAGGGTAACGATGGGCTGCTCCAGAGAGGCCAGTTCGGCATACCAGGGATCGGTCCACTCCAGCGAGTCGGAGACCAGCTCCTCCTCCCAGAATCGACCAAACATCTCCAGGGTCTCGATGTTCTCGGGGCTATCCACGGTGACCTCGCCGGTATCGGGATCGTAGTAGCCCAGGCCCCGTTGCCACAGCGCCATCTCGTAGAGACGTGCATAGTTGTTGGCCTTGTTGTGAGCGAAGCAGTAGAAGCCGGTCTTCTCTTTGATCGTCTTGCAGGTCTCGAAGTACTTTTCCCAGGTGCTGACCAGCTCGCTCACCGAGTCCGGGTCTGAGGGTAGGCCCGCCGCCTCAAACGCATCGCGACGGTAATACAGGACCACGGGGCCGGAGTCCCAGGGCAGAGCGTAGTACCTGCCGTCCTTCTCAGCGTCGAACCACCGGTAGTCATTCATGATATCTATATAGGGAGCTACCTTGTCGGTGAGATCGAGAAGGCCACCCAGATAGACATACTCGGCCAGATGGCTGCTCTCCACCAGACAGACATCGGGTGCGCCCTCGCCAGCGGTGAGGGCTAGGGGCAGGTTGGTGTAGACATCTGGGGGAGCGTAGTACACGATCTCCACCTCGATGTCGGGGTACTCGGCCTTGAAGTCTTCGACGATACCAGCCGCTTCAAGGGTATCCCGCATGGCCGCCGTCCAGCCCCAGACGGTGATCTTGCCCGTGGGCTTAGGCGCTTCGGGCACCGGAGTGGGGGTCACCTCAACCACCACCGTCTCCTTCACCGGCACTTCCACCGTCTCCACGATCTTCTCTGGAGTCGGCGTCGCCGCTGGTGCACAGCCAACGAGGATGAAGAGCGCGGCTATCAACATCGTTAGCACTATATACCATGGTTTGGACATCACTTTTCCTCCTCGCCGCCATTTTCAATGGATCAAAGATAGAAAGAACATCTCTCCATTGAGCATCTTTGTACAAGGTAATCCATTGGAAATGGCCAATTCTAAGACTAGAAGCCTGCTCATCCCTTATAGACATCCCTCCTTCCGCCCCTCATAAGGGACTATTCGATCTCTCCCCTTACATCACCTCCCTCCACCACAGCTTTCTCTGACGATCAACTCCGTCTTCAAGAGAACCCCCCTCTTTTCGGCTTGTGGGTTCTCGATAGCCTCCAAGAGCAAATCCACAGCCACCCGGCCCACCTCACGCATGGGCTGCCGTATGGTACTCAAGGGAGGCTCACAGTAAGCGGCCACAGGGATATCATCGTAGCCCACCACCGCCACATCTTCCGGTATCTTCCTCCCTGCCTCTCGCAACGCTCGCATGGCCCCAATAGCCATACGATCATTCTGGGCAAAGAGAGCGGTGATCTGGGGTGCCTTCTGCAGAAGATGCTTCATGGCTTGGTAACCGCTCTCTTCCGACCAATCCCCTCTCTCGATCAACCCTTCTCGGAAACGAATCCCTGCCCTCTCTAGGGCCAACTTGTAGCCTCTAGTCCGGTCATCGACCGATTTCCAGCCACTTGGGCCTCTTATGAGGCCGATGTTGCGATGGTCTGATTTCACTAAACATTCCGTTGCTTGTTGCCCTCCATCTACATTGTCCACATCGACCACCGTCAGCCTCTCCCCCTCCAAGTAATAGGCTGTCGTGACTAGCGGCACACCCTGGTGTAATAGGGCGCGGATGTGGCTCCTATCCTTCTCTGTGCTGGCGCGAGCGAAGAGTATCCCCTCAACTTGACGCTCGGTCAACAACCTGACATAGACGGGCTCATCTTCGGGCTTCCGCTCACTGCTACCGAGGATGAAGAAATAGCCGCGTTCTCGAGCGGCTATTTCTGCTCCGGCGATCACCTGGGTGAAGAAATAATCGCTGAAATCAGCGGTTATCAACCCCAAGGTGTGAGTCCTCCGAGAGACGAGGCTGCGGGCAATGGCGCTGGGCTGGTAGCCCAACTTTTTGATCGCTTGGAGAACTCTCCTTCTCGTCTCGGGAGCCACATCGGGGCGATCGTTTATCACTCTGGAGACTGTCTGATACGATACCCCAACATGAGAAGCCACATCCCTGATGGTTACTCTTCTCACGATTACCCCTTCCTTCGTGACCGTTCCCGTGACCGTTCACATTATACCATGAAATGTTTTGCTTGTCAAGAGGGCCAACTCAGGGATGGCGTCACGTTTAGTCAGGGTTCTCCGCGAGCATTCGGCTCAACGAGCGCTTGCCTCTTCCCTTCGCTAAATTCATAACCTGCCCTGGCGTGGAAAGTGCGGCTTTTTCAAGTCCACAGGATTTTTTGCAGAAATAGAAAGGGCTCTCCTGCGATGGGAGAGCCCACTGCTACTAGATATGGGACAAATTCAATGATGGACTACGACATATTGCGCTTTATGGGGCGGGCGGGATTCCCTGGCCTGCCTGGCGGCAGCCAGGACAGGCGAACCCGCATAGAGTATTACTCCAGCGGATTTTAAGTCCTTAGCAGTATCCGAGTCCGCTCAATGCTATATATCGTGTCTTAGCGGTCAGCGTGCCTATATCTAGTAGGTCTGCGCCCATTGCAGGCCTTTGTCTGTGCAAAGTCCCCAGTTCAGATGCCCTTTGCCATAAGGGACTAACTTATTTGTGCAGTTTATTTCTAACTTAATTAGGATAGAACGTGTCTGTGGAGAGGTCAGAGGCCTTGCTAACTACGGACTAGCATTGAGGCCTAAACTTTCCACGGTGGTTACGAGAAGTTCGCCCGGATGGCCCATACTAGAATGTCTCGCACCTCCATTAGATCCACAGATTGAACCACATAGTTGAGTCCGTGCTCACCCCTGACGCCTTATGTTTTTCCCGGGGTTCGACCATGGTCAGCGTTTCACGAAGTGTTTGTGACTTCTTTTTCGCCCCAATATTTTTGAAGTGAACAGCCGGTTCGCCTATTGACCACACCACTTGTGAAACGCCAAAGAGAAGTGGCATAGGTGATCTCGCCTCCGGTTGGGATGCCAAGGGGTATGCCGGGAAGCAGATGCTAGGCGTTGATCAAGCGCGCTGAGTCACGATCGAGGAACAGGGTAGCTTGATAATGCCGACGGAGGATAGTGGCTGGGCAACTGGGTTCGATTGGTCCCGTGATCGTGGCTTTGACAGCCTCAGCCTTTCTCGGTCCGGGCACCATGCAGAAGATTGCCTGGGCTACCATTAGGGCGGGAAGTGTCAGAGTTATGGCTTGCCTTGGTACCAAGTCTATTTGGCTAAAACATCCATCATGAACTTGCTGGGCCCGACATCGCTCGTCTAGCTCCACCACTTTGACGGTAGCCGGATCAGCAAAGTCGGCCACACCGGGATCATTGAAGGCCAAGTGTCCATTCTCGCCAATGCCAGCACACACGATATCAACAGGATACATCTTCAGCAGTTCTGTGTAGCGCTGGCGCTCTGCCGGCAGGTCGGCGGTCTCTCCTCTGATGAGATGGATAGTGCCTGGCCGAACCTTATCGAATAGATGTTCCTTCAGATAGCGCCTGAAGCTTTGTGGAGCTTCAGGCATCAAGCCAACATATTCGTCCATGTGAAAGGCGATCACCTTGTCCCACGCCAACCCATTTAAGGAAGACAAGATAGAGAGGAATTCATTTTGCGATGGAGCCGCAGCAAACACCATCGACAATTGCGCCTTGTTAGCTAAAAGCCTCTTCATCCGAGCCGCTACCCGCAAAGCGGCGGCCGCTCCCATCTGACACTGATCGGTGTATATCTCCACCCGCAGCCTTTCAGCCTTCAGTTTCCTCTCTGGGACGATTTTCATGGCCGTGGACACTCCTATTCGAAAACGTTTTCGCCAGCAGATGACTATATCGTGCGGAGCTTGACCCCTCTTCACCGGTCATCGAACTAGCCAATTAGACCGGTATGGTGGAATTAAACCCCAGCTGCCGTTCGTACCTTTACTGGCGTATTGCGGTGGTCACGGTAGTGTAGATGCGCGGTCGTTCAGCGCCATTTTCAAACCTATCCGCTCTTTCGGAATGGGTAAAGCAGGCCAGCACCAGGCGAGGGGTATTCTAAGAATGCTCTTTCTGCTCCCGGAGACAATCAAGATGCGGCAGCCCATTCCATCGATTAGGGTATGTGAAACCAAGACATAGATTTCGACAAGGGGACAGCATTTCATACAGGCACATTATTGCCTCTTGATGACTAATTCCTGGGGCAAGGTAGTTTCGATCTTTTCTCTGACCATCCCTTTAACTTCAACCCCTGCGGCCTCCAGAGCCAGCAATAGCGCACCCACCACTGGTTCGAACTTAGGCAATACGATAGAGGCTCGAGGTGCTACTTCATGGATGACCTGATTAATCGTGTTGATGAGAAGGGAGCCTTTGGCCTTGAAGATGCTCCCTCCCAGGACCACCTCCACATCTTTGTCCTCTAGCGATAGCCTGCGAATGAGGGTTCGAGCTGTAATCCCTACCTCCCTGCCCACCTCTCTAACCAATTGGCAGGCTACCTCGTCTCCTACATAGGCTGCCTCGAAAAGGAGGGGCACCAGCCCTAATAGTTGATGCTGCTCGAGTTGCTTGTGATACAGCATTTGAAGCAAGGACTCCAGAGATGATACACCCAGGGAGTCAAGAACCATCTTTAATAGCACCGTCGGCTTACCGCGGCCATCCCAAGCGCGCATGATAAGGCGTATGATTTCCTGACTGATCTCGCCTCCTCCGCCCCAATCACCGGAGATGTAACCTAAGCCAGGGAGGATAATCTCGCGTCCATCGGGAGCACGGCCAGCCGCATTCGTGCCTGTTCCACAGACGACTACCACGCCCCAAGGCCGCGAGAGCCCAGAGCGCAGGGCGGCCATAGTATCGTTCTTCACTACGACTTTCTGGCACACTCCAAGATCTTCTACCGCTTGGCTGAGCATGGCATAATCTTCAGGCAGGTCAGCACCTGCCAGGCAGAAGACGCCTAGTTGAACCTCTTGCGCAGATACCCGCGCCTGAGCAAGGGCTTCCTCAACAGAATGGGCGATCTGGGCCATTGCTGCCTCAAGGCCAGAGACTTGATGGTTGCCCGGCCCACCGCGACCGAAGCCTAAAATACGGCCATCTTCGCTCGCCACTAAACAAAGGGTTTTAGAGGCCCCTCCATCTACACCCAGGACATAGTTCATGCCACCTCCAGCCGCAAACCGATTTCACTAAACCTCCCTTATTCACTTAGTGAAGAATTGAGGGAGGTAATCCCAATTGGCTTCCAGAATGGCGTCTAAGAGCGCCTTCGCCACCCCAAAACTCGGAACCAAGGGGTGGTTGAGTAGTGCCTGAAGAGCGATCTTTCGGTCCCCAGTCACCGCCGCCTCAATGGTTAGCCCCTCATACGCTTTGACAGACTGGATCAACCCCTTAATCATAACCGGCAGGTAGCCCACGGTCAACGGGATCGCCCCAGCCGCCCCTACTAGACAGGGCACCTCCACCACCGAAGCCTCAGGCAGGTCGGCTATGGCACCTCTATTCCGACAGTTGATTATGTGCACCTCGTTCTTATTGCCGACGATGGCTGCGATCAGTGATACGGCGGCGGTGGAGTAGAGAGCCCCTCCTCGCATTTCCAGTTCTTTGGGCTTGCTCACTAGATGAGGGTCCGCGTACATGGCTAAGAGCCTTCCCTCTATCTCTTGCACCTCTTCGCCACGGGTCTTGCCGGCTTTTTTCTGCTCCTCCAATACCTCGTCATGGTGGTAGTAATACCGCAGATAGTAGCAAGGGAGCATGCCCAAGGCTTCCAGGAGTTCTGGGCTAAAGATGGGATGACCCTTCACAGTCTGGCGCGCTTCCGCGATGGCCTTGTCTAACACTTCCTTAGTCACCTCCCGGCCATCCAGGTATACCCTTTTCACCCAACTCAGGTGGTTCAGCCCTACATAGTCGAGGCTGACCCTTTGGGGTGAGACCCCTAGGTAACCTGCCACAGTGTGGATCATATTGATAGGCAGGTTGCAAAGCCCCATCACTTTAGCCTTGCTGTGCTTGACCAGAGCCTCGGTTATCAACCCAGAGGGGTTCGTGAAGTTTATCAACCATGCTTGGGGACATAGGCGTTCTATATCTGCCGCGATATCCAACATGACCGGGATAGTGCGTAAAGCCTTGGCGAAGCCTCCCGGGCCCGTCGTCTCTTGCCCCACTATGCCAAACTGCAAGGGGATCTTCTCATCTATGATCCGCTGATCATTACCCCCCACACGGATCTGACTGACCACATAGTCTGCTCCCTCTAGTACCTCCTTCCGCTCGGTAGATAGAACGAGTTCGATCGGCGAACCCATCGCCCTAATCATGCGTTTAGCCAAACCTCCCACCACTCTCAATCTGTTCTCGTCTATGTCCATCAAAGTGACTGTGGCCAGCCCTAATTCCGCTTGCCTCTCGATAAAGCCTTCGATCAATTCCGGGGTGTAAGTGCTACCTCCCCCGATGACGCAAATCTTGAGTCCCCTGGCCATCAGCTCTCCTCTCCTTATCCTCAGGCTCGGATGCACCTTCAGATATCGTAAAAGAACTGAGGAGAATCTGCAAACAAACGTTTCTGTGGGAGGGTGTAAGTAGGAGCAGAACCAAAGCGAGGGAGTGCTCCTTGCTCATCCCATAGCCATGCCTCTAGGTTGGATGACTATCTCGTCAATCAACACTCTAGTTGGTAGAGAGGCCAGGTAGAGAGCCAGTTGGGCTATATCCTCCGCTCTCAGCATTCTCGAGCGGGCCGGAGCGGTAGGATCATTATCATACCAAGGGGTATCTACATAGCCGGGGCAGATGACGTGGACTCCGATGTTATGTGGCAGCGCCTCTAGGGCCAAGCAACGGCTAAAGGCTATGACGGCCGCCTTCGCTGCACAATAGGCACTACCGGTGGCGAAAGGGATCTTGCCAGCGTCGGAGGAGATGTTGATGATTCGACCTCCCCTCTGCTCCATCATAGTGGGCAAGACTTCTCTACAGCAGAGGAAAGTGCCTTTGACGTTAACGTCGAAGACCTCGTCCCAGTCCTTGGTTTTGAAATCGATCAGTGGGCCCCAATGTCCCATCCCGGCGTTGTTGACCAGAACATCCACGCGGCCAAACTCCCTTAGGGCTTCACCGACCATAGCCCTAACTTGCTCGTCCTGGGAGACATCGGTGGGCACGAGCAAACACTCCCCACCGCGACTAAAGACCTCTTGTGCCACCTCCTTAAGTTTTGCCTCCCTACGGGCGGCCAAGACCACCTTCGCCCCTTCTTGAGCGAAGGCAAGAGCGATCTCCCTGCCTATGCCACTACTGGCGCCGGTTACGATAGCCACTTTATCCTTCAACAGTAAACCGTTATGCTTCTCTTCCATTCTTTTTCCATTCTACCGCCACTTATGCAGGTATTCCTCGATTTCACCGAGAGTAGGGTACCTATCTCTTCCCTGTCGAGAGATCACTATGGCTGCTAAGGCGTTGGCGAACCGCAGAATCTTTGGGGTATCCCATTTCCTCAAGAGGCCGAAGATCACACCAGTGTTGAAGCAATCCCCAGCGCCTGTGGTCTCCAGGGGCAAAACGGGAAAGGCGGATTGATGGAAAACTCCTTCCTTTGTCTTGGCTATGCTCCCTGCCGCACCCAATTTGATGATCACCTGGTTCGGGCAACGGGCAAAGAGTCTCTCTAGACAACCGTGGGGAGAACTTTCACCGGTCAGCGCCTGCGCCTCGTTGAGACTGGGCAGAAAGATGTCTACCTCCTCCAGTAACTGCATCACCTCTTCCACGGAACGCTCCGGCCACCCGTTGACATCCCATCCGGTATCGAAGAGCACGGCTTTGCCCTCGGCATGAACCTCATCGATTAGCCTTCTAGTCCCTGTGAACCCAAGGCTCGGTAAGAGGAAATAGCCAGAAATGAGAACGTATTCAGCCTCTTTCCAAGCCTGGCGATGTCTCAGAACCAAATCGACGTTCAGATGGTTGAGGTGCCCCAAATAAGTCACAAAGGCACGTTCCCCATCACCTCGTCCGAGACAAACGCTAATAGCCGTGCGCACATCCGGTGAACGCTCAATGTGGCTTATGTCGATGTTGGCCTCCTCCAATATAGATAGCAACTCTTGCCCGATGGGATCATCGCCCACATTGGCGATGGCCGAGGCTCCGACTCCCAGCCTGGCCAAGGAGAGAAGGACGTTACCTATCCCTCCGGGGCGCCAACCCATGTGGCTAGCGATCACCTCGCTGCCCCAGGTTGGATAATCTTTGAACGGGTACAATATCAGATCGACGTTGAGATTGGCGATGACGCACACCCTACTCATAAAGGGTTACCTTCCTGGCCTTGTCAAACTTGCCCGGTGGCAATCCTTTCTCTTTGGCAATCCTCCAGGAAAGCAATTGGATGGGCACAATCTCCAAGAGGGGAGAGCAGATCTCGTCAAGAAGTGGCAGTGCTAAATTGAAGATCTTTTCCCCTTCTAGCTCCTCATCGCTGCCAATGATGACCACTTTTCCTCCAAATTCGGCTATATCATGTGCCAGCCACAAGTTTATATCTCTCGTTCTCCCCTTCATGGCAAATACAATGGCCGCGAAGTCCGGAGCAACCACTTCTAGCGGCCCGTGTCTGAACTGGCCTGCACTCACCCCTTCGGCCCGCATCTTCGCTGCTTCCTTCAAGATCAGTGCTCCAGCCATCGCCGAGGCCATTGAGGGGCCTCGGCCCAGAAGGGAGAGGTAATCCACATCGCCTAGAAAGTCAAACAGGGCATCGCTCCTCTCCCCCCACTGCTCAAAGAAACTGTCTATTGCTTCTACAGCCGCATATAACCGTTGCACTCTATGTTTGTTCATGGTAGTGGTGAGATACATAGCCAAAAGGAGGCTAACCAAGATGGTTGTGGTGTGGGTCTTTGAGGCTGGCCCGATCTCTTGTCCCCCATACAGGAGTAGAGGTATATCGCTATTCCCGGCAAGATAATTCTCAGCATCGTTGGTAAGGCTCACGATGGATGTACTACCCCGAATTTCAGCGAGAAGTTTCTTCACCTCTACTGTTTCCCCGGATTGAGAAACGATCACCACCAGAACTCGATCGGAGACGAGCTTGCTATAATAATGCAATAGCTCTGAAGCTTCCACCATAATAGCGGATAAGCCATGTTCGTTCAAATAGATACAAGCAGGATAAAGAGCGAAATACGAGCTGCCCATGCCTGTCAATAGGAGCATCTGATAATTTCCTTGCTCTATCGCCTTGCCCACCGGCCGAAGCAGAGACTTATCCTCCAAGTAGCGATCCAAGGTTGCTCGAAGAATCCGGGGCTGTGACAATATCTCCTCTAAGAAATAGTCCATCCGCTTCCTCCCTAGCTACTCAGAAGCCGCGGCTTTCCAATAGAAGATAGTTCCGCAGAAGCCCTCTAGATCTACCTCCCAGCCGTGCTCATGGTGCACCAACCTTTTAGCCCCACCAGGAGTGAGTTCCTCAACCTCTTCTAATGGCAAGGCAGTAGTGATTAGGCTTCTAATCGGCTCTGCTCCATGGTTAACTGTCACAAGGTATCCGTCATTGGGGCGCGGCAGTAATCCTAGTTCTACCTGGGGGTTGTCACACTCAAAGAGCGATGTCAGACGACCATGGTTCTTTAGGGCCCGGTAAAGTCTCCAGGTGGACTCCTCGCCTTCGAAGGCCCCTGGGGTCTGGGCCAGATAGTGCTCCAAAGGATAGGCTGAGAGCAAGGTTTGCCCCTGGCCCAGAGAATGAGCGACGATGGCTGGGTTGCCTTCTTGGTCGATCGCTATAATCCTACCCGCATTAACGCATAAGAGATAGCCCATATCCGCTGGCGATGAGCCTGCCTGATAGTGAAGCCTTTGCCCCCTCTTCAAGCCGTGAAAATCTTCCACCATCTCTATTTCTACCTCGCCTCGCGGTATGATCCGATCTTCCAAGGAAGCGCCGAAAAGGTCTTCCATCTCTGGTATGGCGGCATCCCCAGAGAGAGAAGCGTAGAGGGTTCCGCCCGCCTCCACGTACTTTTGGGCTCGGCGCCAAAAGGTGGTGTGAACATGATTAATGCTGAGGGAGGTGGAGGTGAGGGGCGAGGGGAGGAAGATAAGAGGCACCTGCTCCCAAGGATCATACTCTCGAGGAAAGCCAACCTCCAGATGCGCTTCCTTGGCCAGTATGAATGCACTCAGCCAGGAGGAGACTGGAAGCACCACCCCACTTCGCCTCTCCCTCTTCTCTATCCAGGCCTCTTCGGCGGACACATACAAGGAGAGATGGGGTTCGCTGATGCCGTAGCGAGAGTAATCGGGGCCGTAAGCGAACTCATGAGGAACGATAATACCTGCTTGCAAGGGAGGTAAGGTGATGCTGTCAAATTCCATCTGGCTAAGCACTTGACCTAATCTTCGCAATTCCTCCCCGGCAGGCCGGATCTGTTTTCGAGCATCGGTAACGCCGAACTGGATCTCATGGGGGCAGCGAAGATAGGGCACGCGAGCCCAGGTGGCCTCCTCAGCGTCGGTGAAACACCAAGCCACCAAGCCGTGAGCACCACTGCCAACTGCGCTGTAGATCATCGTATTATAATATCGGGCGATACGTTCAGGCGCGAACTGAGCGCTGGAAGCCCCGAACTCTTGCACCATCACTGGCTTGCCAGCCCCACGGGCCAACATCGTCTCGAAGGCTGCTGCATATGTAACCCGCATAGAGAGCAAGGGGTCAGGATAGTATTCTGGTTGGTAGAAGGGGTAAGGGTGCACACTGAGGAAATCCACGGCTTCAGCGATGATGTCGGCTCGGAAAGGGCCGCGTACGATCTCCTGGCTGCTTGTGCCCACCAAGATGGGGTGCTGGGAGTCGTACTGACGGATGGCTTCCGCCAAGGCCTCCGTCCAGTTGGTAGCCATGGCCTCCGATGTCTCCTGAGCCACGATCCAGTAGGGGGGCTCATCGGTGAGATCCCAGGCCAGGATAGTGGGCTCATCCTTATAGCGATGAGCGAACTCCTTGACATGCTCGACCTGCAAGCGAAGCATCCCCGGGTCCGCATGGGGGTGGCGGCCAGCCCTCCAGGGCACATCCCAGTAGGCATCCCCCACCTCCCCCCCGATGAAAAAGGTGGGGTTGAGGTAAAGGTTGTGCCTCTTCGCCATCTCAATGATGGCATCCAATTGGTTGAACGCCTCCTCATTATATTGCCCTGGTCTCGGCTCGAACCAAGCCCAGAAGAGATCGAAGCGCACAAAGTTTAACCCCATCTCGTGCATCAAACGAAAATCGGAATCCCACACCTCAGGGTTCCATTCGTAGGGCCATTGCAACCCCTCGTGCGCTGGCACGTAATGGGTCCCCAAGACGAAGAGGGCCTTCCCATCTACGGAAAAGTAGTTGCCTTCCAATCTCACCTGCTTCGAATCCATGGAAACCTCCCTGGGACTTACAAGAAGTTGATTCTAGGTCATTCTCAGCAGACGCTCTTTCGTTAACAGATGGAGTGGGGTTTGGCCGGAGAAGAACCGCGCGAAATCCTCCACCACCAACCTACCCAAGAGGTCATACGCCTCTTCTGTATGGGCTGCCCGATGAGGGGTCAAGATAACGCTATCTAGATCACGCAACTCATGAGAAAGTGGGAGGGGCTCTTCAGAAAAGACATCAAAGGCTGCTTTCAGCCCACCCCCTTTCAACTTTTCCACTAGAGCCTCTTGATCTACGACATCCCCTCGCGCGGTGTTCACCAGAATTGCCCCCGGCCGCAAGAGAGCAAGCCTTTTCCGATCCAATAGGTGATATGTCTCAGGGGTTAGCCCCGCATGTATACTAACCACATCAGAGGTGGCTAGAAGTTCCTCTAGAGGGGCAGAGTTAGCGTCTAGGTCGACTATGGCATCTTCCGACACGTAAGGGTCGTAGACTAATAGCCTCACATCGAAGGGCCTAAGCAGGGCGGCTACCTTTTGACCGATCAAGCCGAAGCCGATAAGCCCCACCCTCTTCCCCCTCAGTTCACGCCCCAGAGGTACCGCTCTCCCTTCCTGACGGGCCCTCATCAACCGGTCATAGAACGTTATGTCGCGAAGGCAATCCAAGATCAGAGCCACGGCAAACTCCGCGACGCTGGCACTCATGGCTGGAGCCGAATTGACGATAATGATGCCACGAGCAAAGGCGGCTCCGGTATCGATATGCTTTACTGTCCCCCCTACTTGACCGATGATCCTGAGTTTCCTTGCCCGAACGATGTTTTGTTTTGTAAGGCCGCCGCCCTCCCAACCGAAGATAGCGCCGTCGACGTTGCGCAGCCTTTCGGTCATCTCTTCCTCGCTCAGATCGCGGTCGGTCTCATTTCTCGTGACATCGGCAAATGAATGAAGATGGCCCTCAACTTCAGGGCTGAAGAAGAGCCCGTATAGTCGCGGTGGCAGTGCAATGAAGACTAAAGGCTTTCTCATGCCGCAAGCCCCCTTCTTTTTCTAAAGTCACCTCTTACCAAGGCTCGCCCCACCGCTTAGCGTATCACTTCCCCGGCCAACTCTTCCAGACCCAGTTCGGCCAGTTTTTCCTTGGTGGGCATAGTAGTAACTGGGTCCCAACTTCTGGCCGCGAGATATTCGCTGGCTAAGGTCTCCACATCTACCTCAATGCCCGCTAGGTTGCCGGCTTCGAGAGGGGGTTTTCCGATGATTCGGCCTGGCAACCTGAACCTTAGAGGGTTCAAGCCCTCCCGCAGGTTGAAAAGATGACGCAAGTTGGCTATGCGCTCTCCTATTCTCAAGCATTCTTCGAGGGTGAGATCCCAACCTGTCACGGCAGATAGAAAATCGGGCACGTACTGAATGTCCGTGCACTCGTAACCGAATTGACAAAGGCCGGCGGCATTGACCACGTGGAGGATGTCCGTTACCTTCTTATAGATCTCCGCTTTGCCCGTATAGAGGTACTTCTCTTCCCCATCGGGTATGCCCAATCGCTTCCTGGAGATAGGGATGAGGTCGTAGGCCCAGTGTCCACCCTGCGTATGCCGGGCCGGGGTGGCATCTAGCCAATAACTGAGGGCTAGAGTGGGCAGATAGCGAGGGTCATGCATAGGGACCTCTTGCCCCTGGATATGAACTGCCAACTCTTCAGCCCCTTCCCCGATAGTCTCCGCCGCTCTCTTCACCCCATCAGCCAAAAGAGCGCCCAACCCTTCTCTCTTAGCTATCTTCTTGATCGTGGCGACCATCGCTGGAGTGTTCCCCCATCGCAGCTCCAATCCGTCGGTATCCTTCGGCGTGAGCAACCCCCTCTCATAACATTCCATGGCAAAGGCTAGAGTGGCACCAGTAGAGATCGTATCGAGACCATATCGGTTACATAAGTCGTTGGCCTTTATGATGGCCTCTACATCGTCCACCAGAGTCATGGTGCCAAAGGCTGCCAGGGTCTCGTATTCGGGTTTATGGCCTTGAACGGCGTAGGGCCCTTCCCTCACCCTCACCTGTCCGCCACAGCCCAAGGGACAATGCCAACAAGCGAAACGTCTCTCCTGATATTTGATGACATTATCGTCGCTTATAGCCTCCGCCCCGGGGAAGTCGCTGGGACCGACTCCCTTCCAGTTCTTGACCGGTGCATCGCCGCTAACGGATGCTCCTTCTAGCCCCCCGCATGTACCGTAGTCGCGGTAGTAGTTGACCAAGGAGCCCGTCAGGCTGGCCAAATACTGCTTTCGAAGCGTCAGAACCCTCTCTTTGTCCGCTAGCGGCACTTCCATATCGCCGCTTACTGCCACTGCTTTCAACTTTTTTGCACCCATGACCGCTCCCAGACCTGACCGAGCAGCGGCCCGGCCCTTGTTGTTGATGATGCAGGAGATTAGGGCCAATTTCTCACCTGCCGGGCCGATACAAGCCACTTCAGTCTTGGCTCCCAACTCTGCCTTAAGGAGATCCTCGGTCTCAACGGTGTCTAGGCCCCATAGTTCTTGGGCATCCCGTAGGTCGGCATCCCCCTGGTCGAGGAACAAATAGACCGGCTTCTTTGACTCTCCAGTGAAGAAAATAGCGTCATAGCCTGCAAACTTCATCTGCGGCCCGAAGAAGCCTCCGGAATTTGCATCTCCCCAGGTACCCGTCAGGGGTGACTTGCCCACGACCATATAGCGCGAAGCGATGAGGGCCGGGGTGCCAGTGAGAGGCCCGGTAACGAACCCTAATATGTTCTGAGGGCTTAGGGGCGCTACCCCTGAATGTTGTCGATCCCAAATGAGTCTAGCACCCAGACCATAGCCACCTAAGAATTGGCGACATAACTCTTCATCCATTCGTTCCTCTTTCATCGTTCTGCGGGAGAGATCCACGAAAAGGATGCGACCTATGTACCCACCAGCCACGTCCTTCCTCCTGACGATAATGGAAAGGTCTCAGGCCAACTATTTAATTGTGGAAAGGCCAATGCTTTTACCGCTTAACCGCTCCTGCGGTCAGCCCTTCTATGAACTGCCGTTGCATAAAGAGGAAAACGATGATCATAGGCAAGGCAGCGATGGTAGAGCCGGCCATGGTCTGAGTCCAGTTGGTAGTGTGATACTCTTGCAACAGGGCGATCCCCACCGGCAGAGTTCGCATGTTCATGGAACTGGTGATGATCATAGGCCAAAGGAAGCTGGTCCAGGATCCCATGAAGGTAAAGATCGCTAAGGTGGCTACCCCGGGCAGGGATAAAGGTGCCACTATCCGCCAGAAGATCCCGAACTCTGAGCAGCCATCTACCCTCGCCGAGTCCAGGATCTCATCAGGTATGGATAATATATACTGGCGCATTAGGTATATGCCGAAGGCCGATGTGGCCCCTGGCACAATTAGTGCCCAGTAGGTATCTATCCACTTGAATAAGTCCATCAACTTGTACAGAGGTATCAGATTGACCTGGAAGGGCACCATGAGCGTCATCAAAAGGAGGAAGAACATCTTTTCCCGACCCGGAAACCTTAACTTCCCAAAAGCATAGCCGGCCAAAGTGCAAAAGAAGACGTTACTAAAAGTGACCATCGCGGCCACGAACACGCTGTTGAAGAGGAACCTGGCGAAGGGCAAACTAGTCCAAACCTCTATGTAGTGAAGGAGAGTGGCGGGTTGGGGAATCCATTCCGGCGGATAGGCGAATACATCGCCCTCTAGCTTGAAGGAGGTGCTAAGCATCCAATAGAAGGGCACAAGCATGGCGATCGAACTAGCGATCAAGGCCAGATAGAAACCCGTTCGCCCTACTAACTTCATCACCCTCGAGTGACTCATCCCCATTGTTGGTCACCCCTCACTGCGATTAAGACTATAGATGGTTGCCTCGACACGAAGATGCGTCATTTCACTCCTCCCTGCCGAGAAACCTCATCTGCAGATAGGAGAAGAGAGCCAATATCGCGAAGAGAATATACGCCACAGCGGACGCGTATCCAAACTTCATATAGTGGAAATTTTCATAGAGATAACCCACGATAGATTGGCTGTTATAAAGAGGTCCGCCGGCAGTCATCACGTAGATCTGGTCAAAAACCTGATAAGTGCCTATGATGCCGATAATGTATATCATGACGATAACCGGCCGCAGGCTGGGTAAGGTAACGTGCCAGAACCTGTTCCAAGCGTTTGCCCCATCTATCATCGCCGCTTCGTAGAGTTCCTTAGGGATCGCTTGTAGAGCAGCCAAAAAGATCACCGTCTCAAAGCCGAACCCCTGCCATACGCTGGTAACGATGATGGAGAGAAGCGCAGTACTAGGGTTCATGAGCCACCGCGTAGTCGGCAAACCGACCGTCTTTAGCAGGAAATTCACCAACCCACTCTCGTTGTAGAGCATTTTCCAAATAGTGGCCACCACCACCAGACTCGTCATCACCGGCAGAAAATAGGCGGTCCGGAAGGCGGCCCGAAACTTCACCCTCTGGTTAAGTGCCAGAGCGGAGAGCAAGCCGAAGACAGGGCCGCTACCTTGCCCCAGTATCACAAAGATGGTGGTATTGATAAACGATTTTATGAACTTGCGGTCATGGAATATGAGCCTTTGATAGTTTGCCAAGCCGACAAATTCGGGCGGTTGGATGCCGCTCCACTCGGTCAAACTGAAGGCGAAAGAACTGATCATGGGGATGAAGAGGAAAATCGTCGTAAGCACCACCGGACCCAGAATGAAAAGATAGGCTATATAATATTTCCTAATGGCTAGGCCAATTTGTCGCCCTATCGAGATCTCCATTCCTCTTCCTTCCAATGGTTGAAAGACTATTTACGCTGGTCTGGGTGAGGGCGAAGGGGGCGGAGTGCCCCCCTCGCCTGAAACGCCATCTCGGCCGTTCTTATTCTGCCAGGAGCGCGTTGATCTCGGTGACGGCATCATCTAGAGCCTGCTGCACCGTCTTCTCCTCTAGTAGAGCCGAGGTGACCGCTTCGCCGATTATGTCATACATCTCATTCCATTGGCGGACATAGGGGAAGTGGTGTGCGGTCTCCGTGGCTTTCAAGAACACGGGCAGAGTCACCTGATCGCCGTAGTATGGGTCGGGAACACTCACCTCGGGGCTCTCTAGGGCAGCCTTGAGCCCTGGTGCGGCGCCAGAGTACTTGTAGACACCGATGGCGTTGTCCAGCCGCATGGCAAACTCGATGAACTTCCAAGCGGCTTCCTTGTTGGCGGCCCTGGTGGGGATCACCAAGCCCGTACCACCCAAGTAGGAGCCCAGCTGCTTGCTGTAAGGGTGAGTGGCCACCTTCCACTTCCCCTCCAATTCAGGAGCGCCATCCTTAACCACTCCCATCATGTAGGGGCCATCGGAGAACATGGCGATCCGTCCATCCTTGATACCAGGGATGGCCTCTTCCTCACCGACGTCAAAAGCGATGTGATACTTGTTGACCATGTCCACGAAGAACTGGGTCGCCTCCACTCCCTCGGAGCTGTTGAAGACGGCCTCGGTGTTGTCGGGGTTGAGGATGTCGCCGCCATTCTCGTAGAGGAACTGAGACCAGCGGAAGGCATCAGGCCAGTAGCCGTAGAGATATTTGTCGGGCACGCCGTCGCCATCTGTATCCTCGGCCAACTCCTGTCCAACCTCCACCAGTTCATCCCAGGTGGTGGGTACCTCCAACCCTTTCTCCTCGAAGAGATCGGCCCGGTAGTAGAGGCAGTAGACGTCGAAATCCTCGATTACGGTGACTATCTGGCCCTCGTAGGTCATGGCCTCCAATGCGCCCGCGGTGAAAGCCTCATTGAAGGGGACTCCATTGACCTTACCCCCGGAGAGCGCACCCAGATCTGAAAAGCCACCCAGGGATGCCCAAGTGGGAACCCAAGTCATGTCTGCGGTTGCTACATCCGGCGGCGTGCCGGTCGTCAAGGCCACGCTCAGTTTCTCAAGCATGGCATCCCAGTCGAGCGATTCGTATTTAACCTTGATCTCTGGGTTCTCCTCCTCAAAAGCCGCGATCATCTCCGGGGTGAAGGGGGTAGCGGCGAGTCCATAGTAGTCCCAGAAAGTTATGGTCGTCACCCCTGGTGGAGGGGGCGTTGGGGCGGCAGGAGTGACACCTGGGGGGCTCGTCGGTGTCGGTGGCGCTGGCGTGGCAGGGGCCGCGCAAGCCACCAAGGCAACCACCAAACCCACACTCAATAAGCCTAACAACCTCTTCACTTCTCATCCTCCTTGGCCTTTGGCCAATTAGATTGGCTAGTTTTCCAACTCACTCAGTGTGCTGAGCATCACTCGGCGCCCATCACCTCCTTTCTACCAATCGCCCGTCGGTGGAACCGCTTCATCTTCTAACGAATCCAGCAACCTCTCGACACTGGAGTTCGTGACCCATTCATCCTCTAAGGTTACGAGAACTTCCACCGTACCCTCCACTGTCCCAAGGGGAAGCAGCGCAACGAGGTCATCAAAAGGCTTAGGATTGATCAAGCGACCACCGACCTGAGCCTCCCGGATTACCTTTCCCTCCGGTGGTTTCAAACAGAGGGTGGTACCAGGCACCGCATTCTTAAGTCTGACATCCCATACCTTGCCTGTGACGCCTTGTTCGTAGATCTCGATCTTCTCCCGGGTTAACCACCAATCAACAAGTTCTCGTGGCGACATAAAGACGATGTCGTCAAAACCCTTGGCGTAGGCGATACCTTGCTTCAACGACTGGGAGTAATTAACCTTGTCGCCCTCAAGGAGTCCGTAGCCCACATCAGGAGGGTCGGCGAAGATATGAATTAGACCACCCCGACGGTACTCTCGGTCGATTACCTCCTTGATCACAGCCAAATAGTCATTAGGGGATGCCGTGCGATTCCTAACCCCCTCCCGTAGTGTATTGTAACTACAAAAACCGTTGGGAAACTTAGGGGCAGAGGGATCGAAACTGATGGGCACTTCAAGAAGTGCAAAGTTCTTATCAGGCTCCGGCCAGGACTTGAAATGCGACTCCCCATCGTCTACCCCTATCCAAGGCTCTTGAGAAGGGTGGAAAGGGAAGCCAGCGGTCACCGTGTAGTTTGATCCTACGGAGGATTCTTGGACATAGCCGAGATCGTCTAGCACCTGGAAGGTCAGGGCACTTCTTTCGAGTTGAAAGTGTGGCAGTCGAAAGATGCCTTGATCACTTTGGCCCAATAAGCGACAAAATGTCTCGTTGCAACGTCGGATTTGCTCTGTCACTTCGTCCTTGTCGAGCGCTGCCCACGGTCGCTCATCCCAATGACTATAGGGGTGGGAATAGGAATGGTTGTAGTAATGCTGGTGGTCGAGTGGAAAATAGGATGGGAACTCTTCCAAGTTGCGAGCACCAACGTAGATACCATATTTGTCGAATGAGGCTTCTGAAAAGGCATTGATGGCCGCCGACACATACTTGGTGCAATCGGGATCTATCCCCGGTGGGTGGTCAACATCACCATCAATAACAAGGGGCGAGCGAGCCGCATCCTTCCAGTACCAGATGCCAGCCAATCCGCCTTTCATGGTGCAGAACAGAGTACGGAGCATGAGCTCTCTTAAGACATACGAGTTGTCGTGCGAGAAATGCTCAGCCAACGAGGGGAGGAACCAAACAACTCGTGCCCTCCTGGTTTCCATCACTGTGAGAGCATCGGAGAGAACCTCTTGGCTCTCATCGCTGGATACGAACTGGGCAAGGGACTTGGCTTTAGTCGCTCGAACAGCGTACTGTTCGCCCCGGAGAGGAATAATAATGCCCTCATTTGTGTGAGGTGTTTCAGTTAAAGGGTACTCTCCACTCACTCCAAGAAAGGCCGATTGCCAATAGAATGAGCTGCCTTTAGGAGAAACTTGACTTTTGACCCCTGCAAACTTCTCCAAGGCGTTGTTGTTCCGCCGAGAGAATTGGCCGAGGAGACCGTAACAGCATCCGGAATCCCCGCTCATTAACAAGTGACCGCCGGCACGGATCGCTTGTTCGAGGCCTTCAACCTCTTCGTCATCGAGCCAGGCCACGCGAGGCAAAATCAACAGGGAGTACCCCTCTGCCTTCTCTGCGAGATCTTTCTCGCTGAGAAAGACAAAAGGGATCTTCGCGCTAGCCATGGTCACCGCCCATATAGCGTGGTCATAAAGCGCCGTTTGATCACCAACGAAATCTGCCCTCGTTGGTTTCACAAGGGCGATAAGTACCCTCTTGGAGGCTTGCTGGATGTCGAAGTCCATCCGGCTACCAGTCCTGTCTCAGGCGCCCCCTTCGTGTTTCTACGAAGATGAGCCTAGCCCCAACTACCCGTTCCTACGTTACTGACAGACCCCTCTCCCGGCGAAAACCGGCCATCTCTATGTAGTATTTGCATCTGTCACCACGGACTATCGCCTTAGTGTATTCGATAGGCCTTCCGTTGTCAGTATAGGCAACCAATTCCAAAAGAAGACCTGGGGCGCCAGTTTCAACGGCGAGATCATGCGCCTCTTTGTCGTTTATGATCACTGGTTCAAGGGTTTCCCTGGCTTTCACGAGTGAGACCCCGTACTTCTCGGTGATGAAATGGTAGAGCGACTGAGTGGCCAAGTCCTCGGAAAGAAGATCAGGAAACAATCTTTCAGGAAGAAATGTCTTTTCGAGCATCAACGGCTCACCATTGGCAAACCTAACCCGCTCCAGAGCGATGACCTTTTCACCCGGTAGTAGATCCAAGTTCCTGGCAACACTACCACTCGCAGGTGCTATTCTTGCCTCTAAGACCCTACTATCTGGCTTCAGTCCATAATGCAACATTTCTTCGGTGAAACTGGTGAGTCGCGAAAGGTCTCGTTCCATCTTCGGCTGGGGGACAAAAGTACCCTTGCCCGGCACACGATACAACAGTCCGTCGCGAACCAAATCTAGGATAGCTCGCTTCACTGTTATACCGCTCACCCCATACTGGTTAGAGAGCTCCCGCTCGGAACTGAGTCTATCACCGGGCCTGAGTTGGCCCGAATCTATCAATTCTCGTAGATCCTCTCTGATTCGATAGTAGAGCGGAACCGGGACGTCATCTCGACTGGGCACACCACCCTCCTAAAAATGATACTTCACGTGGCAAGAGACGGAATCAACTACCTCCCCTTGATGATATCGAGATAATATTATAATATTATATTATCACTTTACCACCAATTGGTCCAGTTGTCAACTATATAGGGGCAGGTTCGTGGTGAGATAGTGAAAATGTCACCTCTCAACATCCTGAGAACAAAGGGGGCAGGGTTGCCTGCGTGCGGCAAAAGTGTTGCCGCAGAGCGGTCGCAAGAAAGACTTCGGTCCCTGCTTCGAGTAACGCTCTATCAGAAGCCCGATTCACCAGTCAAGAGGAACTCGGCAGATGAGACGCAGGGCTCTTGATGGAGGAGTGCGAAAAGTGTATAATGCATTATACACAACCCATCTGGTGCAGGATATGTCCGCTAAACCTTTTAATTTAAATAGCACTCTCACTAGTCGGGTCTACGAAGTATTGAAAAACAAGATCCTCGGCATGGAGTTGCCCCCAGGCACTAGGCTAAAGGACGGAGAGTTGGCCGAAGACTTAGAGGTGAGCAACACGCCGGTTCGGGAGGCAATCCGTCAGTTAGAGAAAGACGGTCTAGCGGAGACAATTCCCTATCAGGGAAATTTCGTCAGAAAGATGTCCCGGGAAGAGGTTTGCGAGATATATGATGTCAGGATGGTCTTGGAGGCTCTGGCCGCTCGCCTCTCTGTAGAGATGTTGACTCCAGAGCAGTTGAAGGGGATATAGACCAAAGTTGAGGAGTATGAGCGCGCCTTCGAGAACGACGATATTTCCCTGGGCCTAGAAGCTGACCTGGCCTTCCACGACCTCATCGCCCAAGCCTCCGGAAACAAGACTTTCTGGCCTAGCCACTCGTATCCATGCCCTCCGGCAGATGGACAAAGGGAAGACCAGATGATGGGAGTCCCTAAAGGATCATAAGACTATCTATCAGGCCTTGAAGGAGAGAGATGCCAGGAAGGCAGAAGAGGCAATAACCCAACATATCAGCAAGGGCAAGGAGCACGTTCTGATTACCTGGTCGAGGGGGGAGATCTTATCAGTTGAATACCCGTATATCTCCAGAACGTAAACTATGATGGGGATACATTGACTGGCCGGCCCCTTCTAAAGAATTCAGAGGAGATCATTCTGCTCATGCCGGGTTCCCCTGGGCTCTGGAATAGACATGAACTATCAGGTTTCTAGTTTATGGGGACGCTTCCGCTAAAGAATCGGGGGGAAGGATGCTTGTCTTCGCTGGGGTAAAGTTTAAAAACCCCTTTGTGGTGGCCTCCAGTCCCCTAACGGCTAAGCCGGAACTTTTGAAGATGGCAGAGAAGGCAGGCGCCGCCGGGGTCAGTACCAAACTTACTTTCATCAAGCAACCCTTCTACGGCGAACTGCGCATGTACAACGACCCTCGGGCAGGGAGCATCGTCTGCCACGACAGAAGGCTGGACTTGGACGAGGGGGTGAGGCTAGTCGAGGAGGCGAAGGAATCCACGTCCCTGGTCATCTTCACAAACATAACCCACGAGGGGGAAGACTTGGAGGGATGGGCGCGTTTGGCCAGGGCTATGGAGAAGGCGGGAGCGGATTTTATTGAGGCTAATCTCATCTGCCCCAACCTTGGTCTCACGGCCAAGAGGTTAGGCAAGGGAGCGGTGAGCGGGGGCGCGCTAGCCGGGCAGGACCCTGAACTGGCCAGAGAGATCACTAGGACATTGAAGCAGGTAGTAGATATCCCCGTTGTATGCAAGCTAACTCCTAACGTCACCGACATCACTGAGGTAGCCTTGGCTTGCCAGGAAGGGGGGGCCGATGGTCTCACTTTGGCTGGGGCGCAACTCTCTTTGCCTCCGGTGGACATCTATGACCCTGACCGCGTCTATCCCCTCCTAAAAGGGGCTAGCCTCGGCAGCCTGGGCGGGCCGGCCTGCCGGTTGATGGGTTATGCCGCCGTGGCTCAGGTAGCCAAAAGGGTGAAGATACCTATCGTCGGTGGTGGGGGGATCGAAAACTGGCGTCAGGCGATCGAATACATGATGTGGGGAGCCACCTTAATCACCGCTTGCACCTCCATCATGTGGCGGGGCTGGGATGTGGTAACCGCTATCGTTCAAGGTATGGAGAAATTTATGAAGAAGCAAGACTATGGCTCCTACCTGGAGATCATCGGCAGGGCCGTTCCCAACATCCGTCCCAATGTGGAGCTGGAACCTCTGCCAGGAGCACCTCGAGTGGACTCCGAGAGGTGCAATGGTTGCGGCCTATGTCTCAAGCCCGGCCATTGCCAGGCTGTTGCGTTGGAGGAGAACATTGCGGTAATCTCGGATGCCGACTGCTACGGCTGTGGCATCTGTGTAGCTATCTGCCCCAGAAAGGCGCTATACTTCCCATGACGTGAATCTACTGTTCACCTCCACGCCTGAGCCAACCTAGCCCAGAACAGCCTGGTTTCACTAGTTGTCGAACGGCTATCGCCAATATCGCCTCTTGACAAACACTTCATTTTGCGCTATTTTGTGACTTACAAACAGATTGAAAGTAAGTCGGGTGAAAGGTTCATAACTCAATTCCCAAGATTTGGAGCGCGTCTGTTATGAGAAAAAATGTTACCTCCAGCTTGATGCGAAGCATCAATCGCTCAGCCATACTGGAACTCATTCGAGAGAATAGTCCTATCGCACGGTCTCAGATTGCCCTGCAGTTGGAGATGAGTCTGCCGACGGTGATGCGTATCGTGGATGAGTTAATGGAGGAAGACCTGGTGCGGCCCTCCGACAGCCAGGGCCAATCGACGGGAGGCCGCCCGCCCTCCCTTGTAGAGTTCAACGGCAAGGCCTATGCCGTCGTGGGTGTGGACCTGGGAGGCACCAAGATGCTCGGTACAGTGGCCGATCTGTCGGGCACCATACAGCACGAGCTCTACATCGCTCACAAGAAGGATGATAACTCAGGTGATCACCTGGAACGCTTGTGTGAGATGATCGAGATGCTATTAGATGCCCCACGGCCGCCTGGGCAGCAGGTCCGAGGTATCGGCATTGGTGCGCCTGGCGTAACCTTGACTCCAGAGGGCGTCGTTACCTGGGCACCTAGCTTGGGGTGGCGTGATCTGCCGCTCCAAGAGATCCTGGCGCATCGATTTGACGTGCCCGTCTTCGTTGAGAACGACGTTAACCTGGCGGCCTTGGGTGAGTTGGGATTTGGTGCCGGCCGTGGCATACAGAATCTGGTGTCCATCTCTGTGGGCACCGGGATTGGCGCTGGCATAATCATTGACGGCGCCCTATATCGGGGCCACAACCAGGCTGCCGGGGAAGTCGGCTATCTGCTGGCTGGGATCGAGTACCTGGGGCGGCGCTACAACCAGTTTGGTGCGCTGGAGAGTCTGGCCTCGGCTACCGGTGTCGTCAATCGTGCGCGCCAGCTTATGATGCAGGAGGGTGTGGCTATTCCAGAGGAGTTGAGTGCCGAAGATGTCTTCGCTGCTGCGCGCAGCGGCGACCCCTTGGCCCAACAAGTGGTAAGTGAGACGGTCGATTATCTAAGTCTTGCTATTGCCAACATCAGCGCCACGCTCGACCCAGAGGTCATCATCTTGGGCGGCGGGATGGCAGGTTCGGCTGATCTACTGATAGAGCCGATCTTGGAACGTCTGGAAGGGGTGGTGCCCTTTACTCCTCGACTGGTGGCGTCGCCGCTGGAGCGTCGGGCTGCCGTCATGGGAGCCATCATGCTTGTCCTGGACGTAACGTCGGAGTACTTTGTAGTCAAGCAGCTTCCGTAACGAGGTGATAAAGCGCAAATCTGGTTAGCGCGCATAAGTGCGGGTAAACCGCGGGAGTGGGGGCAAGATTGCCCATAGGAAGCGTTGACGGAAGGGAGGTGATGGCTAGAGGGAAGGGAGATTGAGAAGGCCTTAACGGAATGGGAACGGATGGCCTGTAAAGGTTATATAGGAGGAGAAGAAATGTTATCTAGCAAGAAAAGGGCCTTGGCAACCTTGGTGTTGCTTGGTTTGGTGATAGCCGCGTTGGCCGGCTGTGGTCCTGCCGCGACGCCGACGGCTGTACCCACCACAGCGCCAGCCGAGACACCAACTGCACCGCCTGCGGCGGAGCGGACGCTGACTGTGTGGGGCTTTGTCTGGACCGCCGACTGGCTGGACGCCGTTGGGCCAGGCTTTGAGGCGGAGCATCCGGGGGTGAAGGTGAAGGTAGAGCGTTTCGAGTACGATCCCTATCAAGACATGGTGATCAGCACCTTGGCCTCTGGGGTGGGAGTGCCCGATGTGGTCACCCTCGATCCCCTGTGGACGGGGGATCTGATTCGAGGTGAGACGCTAATTCCTCTAGATAAAGCGGAGACGGAACTTAACGTCGATGACTTTGTGCCCGGCGGGTGGAACTTGTACAGTTGGCAGGGCAAGCAGTACGGTGTGCCGCTGGACTTGGACTTCAATATCCTCTTCTACCGCAAGGATGTCTACGATGCGGCAATGGAGGCTCTGGGCATGACGGAATTCCCTCGCACCACGGAGGAGTTCATCCGTCTGGCCAAGGAGGTTACCGCGGAGACGGGCAAGCCGGCGATCCTCCTCTACCAAGGTGACTATTACGCCTGGTACCAGAGTTTTCTGGCTCCCCTGGGCGGCAACCTCATGAACGATGAGGGCACCGAATACATCTTCAATAGCGATGTAGCGGTCGAGGCTCTACAACTCTACTCTGATTTGGTTAATGTTCACAAGGTGGGCCGGCTCTGGGACGCTGAAATAGATGGCGATTCGATGGTGGCTGTAAGCGCTGGCGATGTGATGGCCATCATGCACGGCTCCTGGTACACCACCGAGATCGCCTCTGGTGCTCCCGACATGGCTGAGAAATGGGCCATGGCAGCCTTGCCCTGGGGTGAGGCAGGACGGAAATACGATGCCGCCACCGGTGGAGCCTGTCTCTCCATACCCAAGGGGGCTAAAGAGCCGGAGTTGGCTTGGGAGTTCCTAAAGTACGCCGAGCGCCCTGAGGTGCAGGTCGAGTATTTCAAGATTGTGGGGGGCGTACCGTCGCTTAAGACCTCCTGGGGCGATCCTGCCTTCGACGAGGTAAACCCCTACTTTGGTGTTGCCTTCGGCGATACTATTGCCGAGTTGTCGTTGCGCGCCATGCCCATGCAACTCCCTTCGTTGGAGGTTGCTGACTTGATCGGCGAGGCAATCACCAAGGCCACTACTGGTCAGGCGACGGCAAAGGAGGCCCTCGATGAGGCCGTAGCCGCTGCACCTCCGTTGCAGTAACAAGCGTACAACAGGGTTCCGGCTGGTTTCCAAACCAGCCGGAACCCTTCTATCTCTGTGAGGGATAACTAAGAGAGGAGAAAAGACAAGATGACGGTTGCCGATACCTCCCAACAGAGGCGTGAAGCAACATGGTCACGCCTCTGGGAGAAACTTACCCCTTACGTTTTCATATCTCCTTTTTTCCTCGGTTTTTTGGCTTTCATGCTCATCCCTATCGCCTTCTCTATTTTCTTAAGTCTGGCTCGATGGGACGGCATGCGTGCGATAGAGTTCGCAGGTTTACAGAACTTCATCGATCTATTTCAGGATAAAAGGTTCTGGAACGCCTTCCGGGTCACCATGCTCATCACCGTGACTTGCACCATTGTCGGCCCAGCGGGCTCCCTATTCCTGGCCGTGCTTTTGGATAAGGCCGGAGAGAGGATCGCTGGTTGGCTCAGGGCGATCTTCTTCCTCCCCTCCGTAACCTCAGCCGTAGTTATCACCTATATCTGGAAGCAGTTGTACAGCGCTGATTACGGCTATTTCAACGCCTTCTTGCAGCAACTCGGTTTACCAGTACAACAGTGGCTCAACGACCCTAAACTGGTTGTACCAGCCATTATGGTCATGCTCATCTGGGCTGGCTTAGGCTGGGATGCCCTTATCTTCTCCGCCGGGCTGAAGACCATCCCTGAAGAGCTGTACGACCAGGCAAAGATTGACGGCGCGGGGGATTGGGCCGAGTTTTGGCATGTTACCTTTCCTCTGCTGCGACCATGCCTCTTATTTGTGTTAGTGACCAGTGTGATCTTTCTCTTGGGGATCTTCGCCCAGATCCAGCTCATGACCGATGGCGGTCCGATGCATGTTTCGGAGAACCTATCGCTCTACCTATACCAGTCTGGCTTCCAGTATCACAAGTTTGGCTACGCCTCAGCGATCGCTGTGGTCCTGACCATTATGATGGTTGTCGGCAGTTGGCTCAACTTCCGGTTTGTACGGTTAGAGGTCTAGTACTGAGGTCAGTTATATGTCGAAGAGGCTTCTAACCCTTAGCGGCGCAATATAGGAGGAAGTGGAATGGGTCGTAGGCAGCGAATACTGAAGACTGGGATGGTGGTCTTTCTCTGTTTTTTTGCGATCTTCTATGTGTTCCCCTATGTCTGGATGATGGCTATGTCCTTCAAACCCGACGGGGAGATCTATTCCGTTAATATATTTCCCCGCGAGCCGACGTGGGAGCAGTACAAGCGGCTCGCCTTCGGGTACCAGTTTGGACCTCAGTACAACCTGCAATATAAGTATGGTGCATATTACAGGAACACCATCATTGTCACTGTTCTCAGCCTGGTGTTGGTGTTATTCTTCGACGCGTTAGCGGCCTACACCTTCGCCAAGTTTAAGTTCAGAGGAAAGACGGTGCTCTTCTGGACGATGATCGGCACCATGATGCTACCTATCTATGCTACGATAATCCCTGCCTTCTGGCTGTTCTCTAAACTACATCTGGTTAACACTTACCAGGCGATAATCCTGCCAGCAGTTGTGGACGCATACGGTATTTTCCTTTTGAAACAATATATGGAAACCATCCCCGATGAGCTCCTAGACGCAGCCAAAGTGGATGGGGCGGGCGCGTTCCGCAGGTTCTGGCAGATTGTCTTACCTCTCAGCCGCCCGGCCCTGGGTACCCTGGCCATCTTCAGGTTCATATTCGTATGGAACGACTACCTATGGCCTTTGGTGATGCTACGTCAGGAGAGTATGTACACCCTGACGATCGGAATCGCCCAGATGCAGATGCGCCAGGGCATGGTGGTCTGGGGGGTTCAGATGGCCGCTTCGGTGCTGGCAACGGTGCCGGTGATCATATTGGTTATGGTCATGCAGCGCCAGTTTATCAGCGGTTTGATGGCCGGGGTCTTCAAAGCCTAGCCTTGTGATTTAGAGAGGGGTTGTAAGCCATGACGCTCAAGTTGGGGATCATAGGCGGGGCCAGCAGTTATACGCCACGGATAGTGAAAGGCCTGATCGAGCGCCACGGGGATGTACCGGTGAGTCGGATCACGCTGATGGATCCGAACCAGGATAAGATGGAAGTAATAGCCTCGCTGGTGCGCCTTTTCTACCGAAAGGCCAAACTAGAGGTAGAGGTGGAAACAACCTCTGAGGCGGAGCGAGCCATTGACGGGGCCGATTTTCTGATCTCCCAGGTGCGCATAGGCGGCCTAGCAGCGAGAACGCGAGATGAGCGAACTCCGCTAGATTTCGATATGATAGGCAACGAGACGGTAGGGGCGGGAGGGTTTGCCAGCGCCCTGCGTATCGTGCCCTATGCCGTAGAGTTGGCTCAAATGGTGGAGCGTCTTAGCCCACATACAGTGATCATCAACTTCACTAATCCGTCGGGAATAGTCACGGAGGCGGTGCTTAAGCACACCGGGGCCCGGATCGTAGGGCTGTGTAATATCCCTACCGATCTCCGCATCTGGTTCAGTGAATACCTTGAGGTGGAGCCAGAGCGAGTCACCCTAGACTACTTTGGGCTTAACCACCTGGCTTGGGTGCGGGGAGTGTACTTGGATGGAGAAGACGTTCTGCCCGGTCTAATAACCGAATCCACCAGCCCCGAAAAAGGCCTATATCACCACGGATTGGTGGATCGGTTGATCCCGCCGGAGCTACTGAGCGCTTGGGGGATGGTGCCCAATTGGTACGTTCGTTTCTATTGTCGCCCCGATGCCGTATTAGTGGAGCAAAAAAGGGCCACCACCGTCCGAGGCGAGCAAGACGTGGAGACCGAGGCTCGGTTGATGGGAATGTATGCTTCCGGGGAGTTTGGCTCCGAGGCGGAACGGCTCCTGGACAAGAAAGGTGGCACCCACTATGCAGAGGCCGCTCTGGATGTCATGGAGAGTATGGTGCTGGATAAGGGGGCGCGCCTTGTCCCGGACGTGAGGAATGGGGGAACGCTGCCTGAGCTACCGCCCAATGTATGTGTGGAGGTACCGGCTATCGTGCGGCGCTCAGGGGTCGAGCCTTTGCCTATTGGCCCTATGCCCCTGGCTGTGCGAGGCTTGGTCCAGGCAGTAAAGGCCCACGAGGAGCTCACCGTAGAGGCGGCTCTGATGGGAGATCGAGGATTGGCCTTGGAAGCCCTAATGGCAAACCCCTTGGTTGGTTCCTACGACAAGGCTAAGGGGTACTTGGAACGAGTGCTGGAGGCCGAGCGGGAGTATCTGCCTAGGTTCTTCTCCTGATGCGCAAGTGGTTCATAGTCGAGAGTGGGTCTTCAATTATTTATTCTTCGCGACAGGGGCGTCCCTTTCATCTCGTGTCAGGTTCCCCCCACTGGTGACGAAAGCGGTGGTTTCCGGAAGCGGGAATAGCAACTTCGACAGGGGTTCGTTTGCATATCTGCCACTCCGAGTGTTGTTGGACGAGTTTATGATTCGGGCGCGGGAGACTCGGCTTCCCGGCATTGAATGATGGTGGCCAATTAGGCTTCGAGTTGGAGTCTGGAGATCATGGATCAGGTCAGGGAGCTTGGCCAGGGAGAAAGGCAAAGTGGGGGCGGGTTGCTCTACGCGCGCTCCCTCTACTTCTGTTACTACCTGGCGCTCGGAGCGTTCTACCCTTTCCTCAATCTCTACTATAAGCAGATAGGGCTCAGCGGTTTGCAGATAGGCTTGCTGGCTTCTATCCCGGCACTGATGAGCCCGGTCGCTGCGCCCCTTTGGGGCGGGTTGTCCGACCGTTTTGGGATTCATCGCCATCTCTTGACCTTGGCGCTGGTGGCCACCCTTGTGGCAGGCTTTTCCTATTCCTTCACCTCTCTTTTCATTCTGCTCTTCCTCATATCCCTTGTGTATGCTTTCTTCGGCAGTGCCATCTCACCGCTTATGGATAGTGCGGCGTTGGAGGTAGCCTCTAGCCAGGCCAGAAGTTACGGCCAACTGAGGGTGTGGGGAACGCTGGGTTGGATCGTCTCAACCTGGGCTGTAGGGAGATCGGTGCAGGGTGAACTGGGCCGCTTCTTCTATGCTTTTGCGGTGTTGATGGCTTTGGCGATCATGGTTTCCCTCTTCCAACCACGGCGGCGACAGCTCTGGCAAAGGCCACTACGAGAAGGCCTGTTGCAGATCCTAGGCCAACGCTCCACTTTGGTATTCCTGGTCAGCGTTTTCTTGCTATCGGTTACCGTTGCTGCGGCGAACCAATTCTTCAGTATTTATATGGCCACTATCGGAGCCGGCGAGGCATTGATAGGCCTCGCCTGGGCCGTGGCGGCCATAAGCGAGGTGCCTATGATGCTCCTCTCGGGGGCGTTGATCCGCAAGATGGGGATTCGGAGGTTCGTGATCATAGCCTTCCTCGTCTATGCCCTGCGATGGGCTCTTTTGTCCGTCATATCTGTCCCCGAGTGGGTGATGGTTGTGCAGCTATTGCAGGGTATATCCTTCACCGCTTTCCTGGTAGGTGGGGTGACCTACATCGCTCGACTAGCCCCGGCTGGACTGGGGGCTACCGCTCAGGCGATCTTCAGCAGCACCACTTTCGGGTTGGGGGCTTTTGCGGGCTCTCTTCTGGGTGGTTTCCTTTACGACCAGGTCGGTTTGGCGCGCATGTTCCTTATGAACTCCGTCATAGCCTTGGCAGCGTGTTTGGTTTTCATCTTCTCGCGAAGAGGCTACGCATCACCTTCGGGTTGTACAAGTGGGGGAGATTAGTGGCAAGAAGTTGAGGATGTGCATCACCGGAGGAGCAGAGCCTACACCCCCGAGCCGGGGTGTCGACGTGCTGTAAAAGATTCCTTGGTTATAGATGGAGGTAGTGGATGACAAAGAGGGTTGGCTTAGGGATTATCGGGGCGGGCTTTGTAGCCAACATCCATGCTCGCTGCTACCGGAGGATGGCTGATCTAGGAGTGGAGATCTTGGCGGTGGCGGCCTTACCCTTATCCGAGGCCCAAGCGTTCGCTACGAGGTATGGTATCGCCCATTTCTCCGATGATTACCGGCAGGTTCTTCAATGGCCCGATGTCCAGATAGTCGATCTCTGCGTACCCAATCACCTTCATAAGCCTTTTGCCATAGAGGCGGCGAAGGCCGGCAAGCATGTCATCTGCGAGAAACCCCTTACCGGCTACTTTGGAGATGGAGAAGAGGATGTATCAGCCACCGCGAAGGCGAAGATGTTGGTGGGAGCGCTTCGCAATGCCGACGAGATGATCGAAGTCGCTAACCGATACGGGGTCAAGCTGATGTACGCGGAGAACTGGCTCTACTCTCCTGCGGTGCGCAAAGCGAAGGCGCTGGTCGAGGCTAGCGGAGGCACCATCCTGGAGATACGGGCTCAGGAGTGCCATAGCGGCTCCCACGCCCACTACGCTAAAGAATGGCGGTACTCTGGGGGCGGAGCCTTGATCCGGCTCGGCCCTCATCCTATAGGGACAGGACTCTACTTCAAGGCTAAGGAGGGGCTGAGAAGGTACGGGAAGCCCATATCCGTGGAGAGCCTCTATGCTGAGGTAGGAAATCTCAGCAAGATCCCTTCCCTCCAGGAGGAGAGAAGGTGGCTAGTGACCGACTGGGTGGATGTGGAGAACTGGGCTACGGTCCTCATCAACTTCAGCGACGGCTCGCGCGGAGTCTTTTGGGCCTCCGATATCGCCCTGGGAGGGATGGAGGATACCTTTGAACTCCTCCTTTCCAACGCCCATATAAAGGGCGACCTGACTCATAGTGCTCTGCTCCGCGCATACGCTCCCGACTCGACGGTCTTCGCCCAGGAGTATATCCAGGAGAAGCTGGAGACCAAAGCCGGTTGGAGTTACCCCAGCATAGATGAGGAGTGGATGTTGGGCTATCCGCAGGAACTGCGAGATTTCGTTGAAGCGGTCACCTATGACCGAGAGCCGTTAGTCGATGTTCAACTGGGCCGGGAGGTGGTAGAGGTGATATATGCCGCCTACCTCTCGGCTGAAGAGGGGAGGAGGGTCTACTTTTCGGAATTGCGCGGCAGGCAAGGATGAAGATAGGTTGATGGCTATCTTTCACAATTGGCCGAGTTAGATTGGTAACATGGGCGCGTTTCTTCTTGACTAAGGGGGTAGATGTGAACACCGAGTATTTGGAGAAACTCTATGGCCTTTCTGGGAAGGTCGCGGTAGTGACCGGTGGCGGAGGGGGTCTGTGTGGAGCCATGTGCCGAGCTTTGGGCGAGACGGGTGTCACGGTGGCGGTGCTTGATATTAACCTGGAGGCGGCCTACAGGGTGGCAGACGATATCAGGGCTGCGAGTGGTCAAGCGGTGGCTATCGAGGCTGATGTCCTCTCAAAAGATAGCCTGGAGCGTGCCGCCGATGAAGTGGTGACGAAACTAGGTCGTGTAGACATCTTGATCAACGGAGCAGGAGGCAACAACCCCCACGCGACCACCAGCCCCGAGTCACCGTTCTTTGACTTGCCTACCGATGCCATCCGCTGGGTATTCGACCTCAACTTCATGGGCACTCTCCTCCCCTGTCAGGTTTTTGGCCGGGTGATGGCCGAAAGGGGCGAGGGGTGTGTAATCAACATCTCCTCCATGAATGCTATCAGGCCCTTGACTAATGTTGTTGCTTATTCAGCCGCCAAGGCAGCGGTCAGCAACTTTACCCAATGGCTAGCAGTGCACATGTCTCAGAACTATTCTTCTAAGATCCGGGTGAACGCCATTGCACCAGGTTTTTTTCTGACGCAGCAGAATCGTTTTCTACTAGTTGATGAGTCCACAGGTCATTTGACTGAACGGGGTAGGAGAATCATCGAGCACACCCCTATGGGGCGGTTTGGTATGCCTGAGGATCTCATAAGCACGGTCTTATGGCTCTCTTCACCGGCTTCTGCCTTTGTACATGGAGTGGTGATCCCCGTTGATGGTGGGTTTTCGGCTTTCAGCGGGGTATAAGACAGAGGGTTTCCACAATCAAACGCTAACGAGTCCTAAATGGCCGTTGGAAAGGGCTACGAGAACAGCTTCCTATCTGAAGCCGAGGTTCGAGAACTGACTATAGATGCCCTAGAGGGACTCAACCTCGAGGGCAAGCGCGTACTGATTATCATCCCTGATGGTACCCGTACTGCGCCTTTGCCCTTCTTCTTTAGGCTTTTCTACGATATCATGGGTGGGAGAGTTGCTGCCTTGGACTATCTTGTGGCTCTAGGTACTCACCCGCTTATCTCTGAAGAAGGACTTAGGAAGCTCGTGGGCATCACTTGGCAAGAGTGGGTGCATACCTACAGAAGGGTTAAGATCTTCAATCACCGTTGGGATCTCCCCGATACCTTTCATATCGTCGGCACGATAAGCGAGAAAGAGGCTCGAGATCTAAGCCGCGGGCTAATGGGAGATGAGGTTCCAGTCGCTGTGAACAAGATGATCTTTGACTACGACCAACTCATAATCTGTGGGCCGACCTTCCCTCACGAAGTGGTTGGCTTCTCTGGTGGCAACAAATACCTATTCCCTGGGATCGCCGGTCGGGAGATAATCGACGCTACCCATTGGCTTGGTGCTTTGCTGACCAATGTGCGGGTTAATGGTGCCCAAAGGACGCCCATTCGGGAGATAATTGACAGGTCTGCCTCCTTTATAGACGTGCCTATTTTGTCTTTTAGCCTAGTGATGAGGGACAATCATCTGGCAGGCCTCTACAGCGGAATGCCTGGGGAGGCGTATAAGCAGGCTGCGGGCCTCTCCGCCAAGATAAACATCGTCTACGTGGATAGACCCTTCAGGAGGGTGTTATCCATAGCGCCAAGGATGTACGATGATCTATGGACTGCGGCTAAAGCCATGTACAAAGTTGAACCCGTGGTCGAGGATGGTGGCGAGGTGATCATCTACGCCCCCCATATCACTGAGGTCTCCTATACTCATGGGAAGCTCATCGACCAGATCGGTTATCATACGCGAGATTACTTCTTGAAGCAGATGGATCGTTTCGGAGATATCCCCAAATGCGTGTTGGCTCACTCCACCTATCTCAAGGGACTAGGCACCTTCGAGGGTGGTGGGGAACGGACAAGGATCAAGGTTACCCTGGCCACAGGTATCCCCAAAGAGCGGTGTCAGCGTATTAACCTGGGATATATAGACCCAGCGAAGATCGATCCATCCGCATGGGATGATCGAGAGGATGAGGGCATCCTATTGGTAAAGAAAGCCGGGGAGATCTTGTATCGGCTTCGCGGATGGGAGGGGAATCTAGAAAGGTGGACATGGTGAAGCAAGATTTTGGCCTCATCGGTCTCGGGGTAATGGGTCAGAACTTAGCCTTGAATATAGAGAGGAACGGGTTCTTGGTGGCGATCTACAATCGCACCGCCATAAGAACGCAGGAGTTCATCAAGAGACGTGCGAGAGGCCAAAACATCCTGCCCACCTATTCCATCGAAGAATTCGTCCAGTCCCTTAAAACTCCTCGGAAGATCATGATCATGGTCAAGGCTGGAGAGCCTGTTGACGCCCTGCTCGAGCAACTTATGCCTCATTTGCAGCGGGGCGATTTAATCATCGACGGGGGCAACTCCTTTTTCAAAGATTCTGATCGCCGAGCGAAGGACCTTGGTAGGATAGGACTATTATATCTCGGCATGGGCATCTCGGGGGGTGAATATGGTGCTCTCTGGGGACCCAGCCTCATGCCCGGCGGCCATGGGGAGGCTTATGAGATGGTGGAGCCGATCCTCGCTGCCATGGCAGCCAAGGTAGATGGCGAGCCGTGTGTAGCCTATATGGGACCTGGAGGCGCAGGACATTATGTGAAAATGGTCCACAACGGCATCGAGTACGGGGATATGCAACTCATCGCTGAGGCCTACGACCTCTTACATCGGGGACTAGGCTTGTCAGCCCCGGAGTTGCATCAGGTCTTCGCAGAATGGAACCGAGGAGAACTCTCCTCCTATCTCATCGAGATCACGGCTGATATACTCGCCAAGACGGACGAGGAGACAGGGAAGCCACTAGTAGACCTCATCCTAGATGTGGCCGAGCAGAAGGGCACTGCTAGATGGGCCTTGGAGAGCACTCTCGAGTTGGGTGCGCCCTTACCCACTATCGGTGCGGCCGTTGAATCACGAAACCTATCGATCTATAAGGAAGAACGAGTAGTGGCTTCCCAGATACTCTCCGGCCCTTCGGTTCAATATCAAGGCAGCCCTAAGGAGTTCATCGAGGCGGTGGAAGCGGCTCTCTACGCTTCGAAGATCTGCTCCTACGCTCAGGGGATGGCCCTCTTGCAGGTCGCTAGCCATGAGTACAACTACGGCCTGCGCTTAGGAGATATCGCCCGCATCTGGCGGGGTGGATGTATCATCCGGGCGCGGTTCTTGGACAAGATTCGCCTCGCGTTTGAGCGGAACCCTAGCCTCTCAAACCTCTTGTTGGATTCAGAGTTCGCCGCGGCGGTGAAGAGCCGGCAGGATGGCTGGCGTTTGGTAGTTCAAACCGCGGTTGCTCTGGGCATCCCCTGTCCAGCCATGAGCGCCTCGCTGGCCCTTTATGATGCTTACCGGAGTGCGCGGTTGCCTGCCAACTTAATCCAGGCCCAACGCGACTACTTTGGAGCGCATACCTATAAGCGATTAGACAAAGAAGGAGTTTTTCATACTGACTGGCGGAGAGAGTGAGGTAGAGCGTTGTCTTCAAAGCGATACATCCTTGGCATCGATATAGGAACTACGAGTTGCAAGGTCATGGTTGCCGATCTGGAGGGGAAATGCCTAGGGGAGGGGAGTAGCCCTTATTCTATCCTTGCACCTTATGCCCGCTGGGTAGAACAGGACCCGGAGGCGGTGTTTGCTGGGGTGGTAGAAGCGGTGCAAAGAGCCGTTCTAACCTCCCGTGTATCGCCGGAGGAAATTTGGGCATTGTCTTTTAGCGGGGCTTTTCATAGCCTCCTGGCTGTGGATCGGAAAGGTGTTCCTCTCACCAAAGCCTTGATCTGGGGGGATACTCGAAGCAAGGACTGCTCTCTTCACATTAGGAAAGAACACAACGCCCACCAGATCTACCAGCGAACCGGCTGCCCCGTCCATCCCATGTATCCAGCCTCCAAGCTCCTTTGGATGCGCCAGAACCTTCCAGAAATCTATCGAAAGGCCCACAAATTCCTCTCTCTCAAGGAGTATGTACTCTACAAGTTAACGAATAAATACCTGGTTGACCGGTCGATAGCCTCTGGCACCGGACTCTTCAATATTCGCGATCTTGATTGGGATTATGAGACGCTCAAGATAGTGGGCATTACGGCCGATAGGCTTTCAGAGCATGTGGCAACGACTACTGTAGTTGAAGGCCTTGAGCCCCGCTACGCGGGGGCTATGGGCATCCCTTCCAATGTGCTGGTCGTCATTGGGGCCGGAGACGGGCTCCTCTCTAACTTAGGTGCTGGTTCGGTGGAGCCTGGGCAGCTAACCTGCACCATCGGGAGCAGCGGAGCCCTCCGTGTTCTCTCCCAGGAGCCGAAATTGGACGAGAAGGAGCGAACCTGGTGTTATTTGCTCACCGACGAGACCTGGGTCGTGGGCGGAGCAATAAATAATGCTGGCTTGGTATACCAATGGTTTCGGGAGCGTTTCTACCCCGGAGAAGAGGAGGGATATGAGGCTCTCGACGAACAGGCAGCCCAGGTAGGTGCTGGTTCGGAGGGTTTGATTTTCCTACCCTATCTGGCCGGCGAGAGGAGTCCTAATTGGAACCCTGACGCTCGGGGGGTCTTATTTGGCTTATCCCTATGCCATGATCGTCGACATTTTCTTAGGGCCATCATGGAAGGGGTAGCCTATCGGATGTATGAGGTGTTTTTGGCGTTGAAGGAGGTTGCGGGAGGGGTAAAAGAGGTTAGAGGGTCTGGTGGATTCTTACGGTCGCCCCTCTGGGTCCAGATAATCGCCGATGTATGGGGCCGAGAGGTAGTTGTTCCTCAAATCATCGAGACTAGTAGCCTTGGGGCGGTCTTTCTAGCGATGTATGCTTTGGGCCATATAGGGGATCTGAGGGAGGCAAGGGGGTATGTGGCTATCAGGGTGTGCTACACTCCGGATATGAAGAACCACGAGCTATATTTGCGTTTGTTCGACATATATCAAGGGGTATACCAAGGGGTAGCCGGTCGATTTTCGGAGATCTGCGAGATACAGGCGACATCGGCTCAACGTTCCAGCGAACTGAGTTGAATCGGATTGGCTTCCTCCTGATCATTTGATACAGAGATGTCTACTCATCACCTCCGTTATTAGCTCGTCGGAAGTGCGACCTTTTCAAGTCCGTAGGACTTTTTAAGAAAATAGAAAGGGCTCTCCTGCGATGGGAGAACCCAACACTACTAGATATAGGCAGAATTCAGCTATCGACTACGACAACTGTGCTTTATGGGGCGGGCGGGATTCGAACCCGCACGGAGTATTACTCCAGCGGATTTTAAGTCCTTAGCACTAGCTGAGTCCGCTCCATACAATATACTGTGCCCTTGTTTCTAATTTGCCTATATCTAGTAGTCTGTGCCCATCGCAGGCCTTCGTTTTTCCCAAGTCCGCAGGACTTTCTAAATCGATCTGCTTGTGGACAAAATCCTCAGCACTTTAGTCCGCAGTTCGGACAACCCTTTGGTATGCAAGACTGCTAGTCTTGGTGTGCACATTGCTTCTCTTTCACAGAATAGTATGGATCGCTCTACGGCTCAATCATAGCAACCATGAGAGCAACTGCTCCTTAACAAAACCGCCTGTGATATAAGGGCTCTGCCCCAAGAACAACAGATAGCGCCCCAGGATGCCGCCCACAATGGAGGTGGAGACCTGCCGGCCTTCCCGCCTGAACAGGACCACCTTATCCTTTCCCCAGCGAGGGTACCATTCCTGCAAGCGAAACATCGCCCGGGCCAGTTCCCGGTTCCAGGCGGGTTGGGAAGGCGTTGAAGCCTTTTACTTTCATCCTCCAGCCGTTTAGGGCTTTGATCCTTCAGTAAAGGATGGAGCGGGAGAGACAAGGATCTGACTGGTCCGTGTGCTGGAGAGGCCCTGCTTCCTGAGGACCTGCCAGAACATGTACTGCCCCAACCGCGTATAAGCCCAAACTGGAGTCCTTTAGTCGCATGCGAGAATTTTCTGCTGGCAAATCCACCCCGAAGCGATCAAAGGAAACACAAAAGAGCCCGGGAGAAAACAGATCACGGTCTCTAGGCAACTAAAGCGCGGCCCTTGACCCTGTAGTTGCCACAATCCAACGGTGGGTTTCGTCCAGCTGTTGCAGCGAAGGATTGTCGCGCCAGTTCCAGCTATCTCTTACTCCTAGTGCCGCGGCGAAGATCTTTCGCATGTACTGCGACTCAAATCCCTGTCCTTCGGCCCGGGCTACTACAGCCTCTCGCTCAGGCGATTCATAGTACAGATACTCGCCGCTACCGGCGTTCACTCGTAGAGCGCGGAGAGTATTGTCGATGGAGACCCAGTGGTTCCCATCCTTGTGCAATTCTTTCCAGACTTCCACGTGAGCTGGCAAGAGATGCAAATGGGCATGTGCGACCGAACAAGGAATACGCGAGGACCCGGGTGCGCTGCCATGCTCAAAGCAGTGGACGGGAGCCCCAAAAATAGACTCCAAAAGCTCAATCAGTCGAAGTTTAGTCTGTTCGTAGTAACCTTCATATCTTTCAGGCAATGATGCGAAACCCCGATAATGTGCCCTTGGGCACAGCAGAATATGTCCAACTGCTAGCGGCCCTATGCTTGGGATAACCGCGAAGAGGTCATTTTCCAACGGTACACGACGAAGGTAAGGTACCCGAGGAAAAAATTGCGCAAGTAGATCGTTCGCCTTTTCGCCTGCAATTTGGCTACAGAGGCAGCAAGATAACCTATCGCCCATTCGTTAGCCCCCCTTCTTTGAATGATGCGCTAACAAGTCTTTGGTACGATTTATTTACTATACTAGTATCATTGTGTCTAATGGTCAAGACGCTCTTGGGTCAAGCCGGCTCGGCCTCGGGGAAGACCCTGGGGACGATCCGCTTTCACCCCCTTCATCTGCCGCGGGCCCCACAAGATCAGGGAAGAGGCTAAGTTGCTCGCTTGGAACCTTTCGTCGTGGGCGACGTACAGCTATTTCCAGCCTGTTGCGTTGGTATGTCGCCACAACTTCCAGCTCGCCTGCTTGTGAAACTAGTCGAGTCATTGGCTGCGCGCTTTCCACCGGCGGCACGAGAGGAATCGCGAAACGGATTATTTCGGACTCATCAACTCGCGGCTGCACCCGTAAATGCACCCTATCCACATGCTTTGTTACGCCAGGAAATACAGAGTCATCTAGATGAAGCGGTAGCTCACCCGTGCTCGATCCGAGACCTTCCAGCGGCCGAGATGTTGTTTCCTCCAAGTACACAAGTCTCTCAAAGCCGCCTCGCTCCTTACGCTTGAATTTGCGAATTTGATTGATCTCGTCTCTCGTAATGCATGCGTGCTTACGCAAGGCTTCAAGAACTTCCATGACGTCGGCCAGCTCTCCAGCCAGATTGCCTGATACAGAATTCCAGGCCTCCAGCGCTTCCTCTACCAGCTTCTGCGCCAGAAGCACCACAGCCTGTTCCCTCGCAAGTGTCCTAACCCGCGCTATTCCCCCCGCTTTCCGAATAACGGTCGGAACGTAGTCTCTAACCAGCTTATGATAGGCCGTAACCTCGACTTCAGGGGTATACTCGCCTATCGGAATGACGGCCGCGCCAGCTCTTGACATAATGTAATAGGCGTGTCCTAAAAGACTACCCTCAAAGTATATGGCCTTTCCGTGAAGGGTAGCTGCCTCGGCTACCTCTCGAAGAAAATTCATGTCCCTCAGCAGGTGTGTATCAGGCCGGATCAGATACCCGTGCACTGTGCTTGTTACATCAGCTTGATGCAATTTCTCAAGATCGGCCCTTGACGAAACCACCTGAAACCTGTTTGAGACCAGCATATTAGGAATCGAGTCGCTGTATTGAGGAATCTGAAGCTGGGTGAAATGCCATGGAAGACATGCACCGGATCCGCGTTTCCCTCCAATTCGGGCCAAAGCCATGAGCTGTATCTCGCTACCCACTTCTGTCGCCAGCTTGAGTGCCCATTCTGCAAGAGTTCTCGTTTCTTCTGCCGAAAGCACCAATCCCCAATCAAATGGTGGACCAACGTGGGTGCGGATCCAATCGCCGTCGCGGCATAGTACACAATATCCCTTAAATCTCCGGCGCTCCTTAATCTTGTCTTGGAATGCATAGTAGAAATAGGTATCATGGGGAAAGTACAGCAAACCATCGGGGAAACCCCACAAAGCGTCCACTCGAACAACAGGGGGCTGCGGACGAGCCTGAACCATAGCACTGGCTCTAGCGGGAATCAATTGGGCGAGCAAGAAGATCCAGTCAGTATCGGCGATTTGCATTGCCCTGAAGTTGTCCGCCACTTGGCTCATGAATGACACAAGCGCTACTGTATCCGTCATAGGCGAACTGGTTGGCAAGAGCACCTCTTGATCACTGCGCTTGGTTGCTATGTCACAGCGGACTACAACTGGATTACTGCACATTTCTACCAGATCTTCTATTAGCGCACTGTGTTCAATTGCCTCGCTCTTCCGCCACGCTTCGCCAGAGAGAATATAGATATCGGCCGTTGGCAACCCCAGCTTGTCGAAAAGTCTCGGGTTGCGGAGTTTGTTCCAACGGTCTGCTGATAAATTCCGGAAATGGGTGAGGTCAGACTTATCTGGATTGAATTTCGGAGAAACTGTGCTCTTTGACCGTATATAGTGCTCCGCATATTGATAGTCGTCCTCCGGTTGCGCTGGGTCCGCCTGTACTATCCACACTCGCCGCCCGTCCCAGACCCACTCACAATGAAAATACCCGGCGTCAATTCGAGCCAATCGGCTTGCAACCGACCGTAGCGCCGCCACCACCCCATCTAACGTACTGGCGGATAGCGGCGATTCCTTATCACAAATCCCGCTCCTAATCTTCCGCTGCCCAATTCGGCTACCTCGCGACGGAAGCCCTTCGACCAGCCAAACAGAGCGCATTCGCGACACCCTTCGCTCGTTGGACATATGACCGGCCATAGCAACATCCACAAAGGACTGTACTATGACATACACAGGTTCCCGCGCTGAGCCCAGTAGCGCGTCGATAGCCGCTGCGACAGCCTCCATGTTGGCTGCGGTGGCGTACGACCGAAGCGCACCGCGGGATATGATATCCCTCTCCCTTGGAGCGTTAGACCTAACCAAGACGGCTGGTGAAAGTTGCCTGGCGGTCTGGCTCGCTGCCTGAAGGAAAGCGTTTAGAGCATCCTTATCATTCCGCGGCATGGACGCAAGTGCCACAAGAGCATTCCGCGTATTCGCCCACAGGTCGTAAAAGGGCCTAGTTAGGACGACGAACGGCGGGACCCATACATCAGGAAGTCTCAGCAACCCGGCCGCCTTCCCACCGACGAATGAACTGTCAGTCCTCGATGTGGAAGAAGTCTTACGCCACAACGCCAGCACGTAAGGCCGATTTTCCTCGCTCATATCTCTAGACAATACGAAATAATGTTCTCTTTGAAGTCATTGCTGACTTGGTTTGTGCTCATCTGTCGGTGATCGGATTCTAAAGGCTACGAATCACATACGAATCACAATAGTAAATAGTATAACACACGACCAGAACGCGAGAAATTGAAATCAATAACTCCATTCTGCAATTGCTATACCTCAGCGGGTCCAACGGCCTGTGCCCGGGCAGTATGGTGATCACTCTGCAACAGTCTAAGATGGGATAGCAGGCTGAGGCCATGATAAGAATTCCCTACTCCTAATCAGCTAGAGAGTATCAAAGAGCACCACACAATTGACATCTACTGGGTCCAGCTCCCACGGGAAGGCATCCACCGGCTGTATTCAGACCTTTGGCTTTCAAATTTCTCCGAATCGCTACGGCTGATCTGTAATTTGGCCTCCGTTTTCAATGATCTCAGCATTGCGATTACTACTTGTGGTTGTGCCTCCGGATCGCCACGTAAGAATTTCCCTATGTATTTGACGGCTTGGAGCACGCCCGCGCGGCTAAACCTATCCATCTCATCTGCTAAGCTCAAGTGAAGTTGTTCTGGGATAACGTCCCCATGCTGGCTTAGAAGTTGTAGACGTCCAGCACGGCTAGGAGGGCTGACTGGGATTACCCAGTCGAATCGACCTGGGCGGTCCACCACCGCTGGGTCCATAATGTCTATCCTATTTGTGGTAATAACGAATATCAGTTTCCCACGTGCGTGAAGCTTGTCAAGACGAGGCAGCATTGCCCCCGTGACCAGTGCAGCGAGACTCAATTCGGTCCCTGTATCACTTGCTGGCCGCCGGCGGAACAACTCATCACATTCGTCAAAGAGTATCACGATGCGTTCAAGTTTCTCAAAATCGGAGAAAACGGTAGCGGCCAGGCTATCGATCTGATCTGGTCCCCCTTTCAAGAAATCGCTCGGGGTGACCGAAACTAGCGGCCAGTCGAGTCTTTTGGCTAAAGCCTGAACTATGGTTGTTTTGGATGTCCCAGGAGGCCCGAAGAGGATTAGAGACACGTTACTGTCTTCCCGCGAGGGCAGCGATAGTTTACCACCTGATATTGGACTCACCACAGGGTTGATAAACCGATCTTCAATGAATCGTAGACCCCCTTTTTCGGGCTCTGGATCATCTAGAGCCTCCCATGGGACCCAGTCCCTCATTTGCCAAGGCCACGTCGTGTTGTAGCGCTGGAGAATTTCCTGCTGAACTCGCCATTGTGCATACCGACGGAATCTAGTAAAGAAAAGCAGTGCGAAAGCAGTTGTCCAAGATTCCACCACTTGGTGGCCGTATGCAGGGTTATTACACCATCCTTCTAGCAAGCTCTGGTCTACTTTCACTTTCACCATTGAATTTGTGGAGATATCAAAGAAGTGCGAAACCATGTTTTCCCGTAGTTCGGCGACTTTCGGGTCCGGAGGTGACCCCCATTCGAGGTCATGGCATAGTTCGGCCAATGCAGCCGCTACATGGAACGAAGATATCTGCACCCCTTGACCATCAGGTGCATACAGCAGGGATCGTCCGAGAGGCCATCCCGCTATGCTCGCCTCTGAATCACATACTAGGTTGACAGCGTATTCTACAACGTTCCTGTGGGTTTGAGGGTCGACCTTATGCAGCAGACGCGCATAGTAAGACAGTGCGACTAAATCACCGGCTGTGTAGGATTTCAAAGCAAAGGATGCGATGATGCGTTTAGCCTCGTTCTCTGCCCTCTCGGGAATCTCCTCCAGCACGCTTTTCCATATCGGTTCGAGCTGAGGAACGAACGCAGCAGCTCTCTCCACCGCCTCCAGAGCACACATAGTAAGGAACGGGTGCCCCCAGCTCTGATCGATGAGCGTGGCTCCTCCAAATGTGATAAGATGGGTGCTAATGGCTTTCGTTTGTGCGTCAACGTTGTGCCGTATCCACTGTTGCAACTCCACGACTTTGTCTGGCTCTATCGAAAGTCCTGTTTCAGGCGCACCAAGTTCTCGACCTATCGCTGTGAGAGCTCGCACACCCCAACTCGCCGTATACACGTTCCATCGGGGACCCGCATTGGGTAGCGTGCCGATTTCCGACTCATGTATAAAACTCTCCAGCTCCTGCCTGCGAAGCTCCTCTAGAAAGGCGAGCCAGTGAAACTCGGGCTCAGCACCGTTTGTGAGGCGAGTCAAGCCCTCTTCTGCAAGGATTGCAGCACAAACGAAACTTGACGTCGGATAATGGGGATGGGGCTTCTCCTTACTCTTCTCTTCTGAATCGCGCCAGAAGCCAGGTGGCTGGGACCGCCAGAAGGCCAATACGGCACTTTTTGCACGTTCGACCCACCTATCTGCATCTAGAATGATATCATATTTCACGATCTCCTCCCAGGGTTGAATTCAATTCGCTTCTTGCCACTAAGATCCCAAAATAGAATATCCGTGCTTCGAAGTAACCGATTCACTGCACCGCCCTCTATCTTTGCAGGCTATCTCTGTTACTTTAAGATACAACTCTATCTCACAAGCTTTCGGTAGTATGAAACGATCTTGTGGTTTCGCTGTCTAAGCCATGGGTGTTTTGCAAAAATCGATACTACGCGAAACTGCGGCGACAAGTTCGCACATATTTTGTACGGAGCGCAGCAGGGCGACCAACCGCCCCAAAGTCACATTTATGGAAGACCCTTCACTGTTAGATTATAATAGTTGTACCCGATCCAGTCAACCAGAGGGTATCTCTCAGGATCGTGTCACCGCTGCTCACTATTCCCCGAAAGGATCCGTATTGGGGAGTGCTGATGAGCGACCGTATGCCTTTTCGAGGACTTCGATCTCGAGTATGATGCAATGGCTAGCCACTTCCTGTGGCACTGAGGCTGAGAGTGAGCAATTGACTCAGGACGACCTCGTAGCAGTCAAGTTAGAGGCTTTCTAAAAGGCATCATCGAACTATTGCCCTGCCGCTTTAGACTACCTCTAAATTAGGCTGAAAAGGCTCTTTCGACTTTGCGTAACCAAGTTGCTCGGGCTCCACACCACTCCGCCTAATCAGTATGATCCCCGCTGTTGGGACACCGTCCCCGAAAGCCGTATAACTATCAGAAATACCAATATAATTATTGCCAGACACAACGCCGCGAGACCTATGAATGCCGGCGCCACCGCTATCAAGATGGCAACCGTATGTATCACAGTAAACGGACGCCATTGACTCTCAGTCAGGCAGATACCAAGAAGCCAACAGCTAGACCCGTACAATTGACCTCCAGTGAGTCCATAAACCCCGGAGAAAAAAAGGGCTACTGCTAACAGGACCGACAACGGCGTTGATGACTGGGAAAACAAGCAGCCAACGTCGTCGATGAAAGAGACTAGCGAAAGCAAGCAAGTAAGTAACAGGTGTAGCTACAAAAAGCATAAAATCAATAGCAAACCAGAGTAGCCGCAGCACCATGACGTTCTGTGCCATCCTGAACTCATTCCTCGAACTGGTCAACATGGAAAAAGCTGTGCACGATTTCCCGGTCTGGATCCTCTTCAATAAACCGAACCAAGTGGCGCCACTGCAGTAACGCTTCTGGCGTGCAAGGGGCCTCCGTCCTACTCTCGATGAACGGAGAAGAGAGGCACGACTCTTGTTGCTTTATGACTACACCATGTGCATAATCGATCGCACGGCCACAATGATCGTCTGCTTACATTATAAACGGACAAGGTCTGGGGCTCAAGGGTTGCGTCTACGTGATAGCGCCGCCTCTGCTCAGGATTTCCTGAGAGCATCCTTTTAAGGAGTGCTCACCAGCGATCCTTTGCCTCTTCCAGAACGTTAATCCAGAACAGCACGGAGCGCTTTGCCACCTTGGTGAGCAACTGACTACGAATCATTGACTGCAGGCGAAAGCCTCCTCTAGGTACGAGAGGAGGCTTTTTCGTGCAAATTGAGACATTGATTGAAGGCTTCAGACTCTACAACTCCTGCAAGGGTTTAAGCCCGAAAACCATCACCTGGTACGATGCTTTCCTCCGCCACTTCGCTGACTTCCTTCGGCACCATCAACATCCCACCAAAATCTCGCAATTGAGTATCAGCCACCTCAGGGCGTGGCTCCACTATGGTCAACAGCGGGGCCTCTCCGCGTACACGGTCCAAGGTCAAGCCCGTACTTTGAAGGTCTTCTTCCGGTTCGCCCAAGAGGAGGGCTACCTCAAGACCAAGATTGCCGCCAGACTGAAAGTCCCTCGGGCCCCAAAGAAGATCGTCCAAACCTTTTCTGAAGAACAGTTGCAGCAACTTCTGGCAGCAACCAAGTCGACCCGAGACAAGGCCATATTGGGACTCTTCATCGACACCGGGATCAGGGTCACAGAGATTGCCTCCTTGCACCTTGGTGATCTGGACCTTGATGGCGGGCATGTCAAAGTGCACGGTAAAGGAGCCAAAGAGGGGTTCGTCTTCTTTGGAAATAGGTGCCGGCGTTTGCTTTGGCGCTACATCAACACAGAGAGACCCAATGTCTCGTCCGATAGGCTGTTCATTAACAACCATGGTGAACCGTTGAAGGCTAGGGGAATCCTGGAGATGATGCGGAGATGCGGAAAGCGGGCAGGAATCACAGGTGTCCGCTGTTCCCCTCACACTCTCCGACATACTTTCGCCAAGGGGTTCCTGTTGAACGGCGGCGATGTCTTCACCCTACAACAGATCCTGGGCCATTCTAGCCTGGAGATGGTGAGGAGATACCTTACTCTCTGCTCACAAGAGGTCGGAAGGCTCTATCGCCCCCACAGCCCGCTGGACCAACTAGGAAAAGTCATCTAGTGATGGCAACGGTGCGAGGTGCTCGGCGTCATTCCGCGAATCCGTCAAGTCCAAGATCGCGGCGATGATAGGGGTTAATTCCTCCTCAAACATCCCCATCGCGACACGAAGGTCAATCCCCGAGAGCACGCAACCATTGCCCGCCTGAGGAAGGAAGGTTGCACTGTTCAGAGGATAGCCGAGTGCTTCGGTGTAAGCCGTCAATGCATTCATCAGATCTTGAAAAGACACACCGACGATTGCGCTCGGTGGCGCAGTCATGAGCAGAGTGCGTCCAACTTGCTTCAGTGCATGGTTCCTTCTCTCAACTCACGCTTTGCGCTTCGGAGCCGTTTACTTCTATCAGTTATGGGGATGACCTTTGGGAGAATTTGGGAACTTGTGCAGTCCTTATGTGGCGAACCTATCCGCCATAGACTGGAAACTCATCTAAGAGGCGCTTGAACTGATTCTTTCGGTGCGAGTGGATAACTGGTCGGAACAACCGTTTGGAGAAGCCGGAACCAGAGATCCTGTGGAATGGTCCACCAGTAGATTCCAATGTTGTCGACTAGCCAGGAAAGGCCGAAGTTGGCGCCCCCTGAGTCGGCGACAATGGGATAGGTGACCCATATTTCCAACGGGACGAACGTGGATCCGCCTGCGCAAGGCGAGCAAAACCAAGTTCGAGAGAAGGCCTATCCCTATGGGTAGCCCGTGCTTACTTGTAGGCAGTAGTCAAGCAGGCATGGTCCTGCGGAGGAGGTGGAAGCTGATCTGAGCACATGTCACCAGCCAGGCTACTTCTGCCCAGTCCCCTACGCAATTTGGGCTTCCAGCACGCCCATATGGAGACGCTGGTTGCTGGGCCCGGTTCCCGCTTCATCAACCGAATCCAGATCCCTTCCCCGCGCCGTCACCCCTCACTATTTCGAAGTCTACCCTCTGGGAGGTGAGGACCGGCGGTAGTGCTGCTATGTAGCAGAGGGAAGACCCTCGAAGACGTCGGTGCGCCGCCCCATCTCCCGAAAGGCTCACCGAAGGGCGTTGGTCGCTCCGTATGTCCTTTCAATGAGTCTGGAGTGACCGGTATGCGGCCAGAAGCCTTCCGATGGATCTCCAGCACATTGCCTCTCTACGTCTCTACTCTCTCAACTTCCCATGCTCAGCGCAGCAATGCTGTCGCCGGGCGTTCCGATGTCGGGCACAACGACAGCCTTTCGTCCCGTGACCGGCTAGGCCCGCTTCGCCACGTCTAAGTCGTGGCCCCACCCGCTGGCTAACACAATATCCTCTAGGCAAGCGTAATTGAGCAACATATAGCAAGGCTTGACAATCTCTGAATTGTAGTGTATACTTGGACTAGACTTCATTAAGTTCCTTTACTGCGATGATTGAATGCGTCTGGTAGGAGGAAAGAAATGGCGCATAACGATGGAGACCGTGAGCTGGAGACCTTCGAGCTCCAGTCGTCTCCCCAGCCGAGCTCACCCCAAAGATGGCCCAACACCCCTACAGCTGACCGCATACACACTACCGCTTCTGGCGTGGCGGCGCTCCTCCTAGGAGCGGGGCTCTATCGCCTTGTAGTAGCCCTCCCTGACCATGCATCAAGAGGGTTCAGAGACCTTACCGTTTTTCTGGCAGGAGCGGTGGCCGCATACCTCGCGGGTCGCGTTCTCATTGAAGTTATGCGGAGAATGGATGGGGCCGCTTAGAGGTAATTCCTCAAGAGGAAGACCGTCAAGGGTCATCAGATTCTTATCATGGAGCAGACTGGCGGTGCCATGCATCGTTGGCCTGGCCACGGTGTCTCACCACCAGCACGTTTGGGTTTGCAAGGACTGAAGGCCCCAGAAGGGTCTCGCTTCAGGGAAGTTGGTGTTTAGAGGCCTGATCGCAGACTCCCTAAACGGCGATGCAACGGACGAGGAGACTGGCAGGTAACAGACGCATAACCCATAGAGTTGAGACAAGACCATGAAGTGTGATTGCTGCGCGACTGATCTCTCGGAACATCCATGTGAATGCCACCTTTGTTCGCTGCCGAGGCACATTGAGTCCAGAGAAAACTAGAACACTGTGCAAGGGAGTCAATCCAGATAATGTTGATGTCATCATTGAATAGTTGACAAGAAGTTAATCATATGATATAATATAACAAGATGGCATGATAGGCAATGAGAGAATGACTCTGTTCAGCTGTGTTCTACTTTTGAAGATGTGCTTCATTCACTAGCTTCATGGGAGGTGAATCCGGTGGCAACATGGAGGGATGCGCTCACTCAGAAGCCGCCATTCCAACTAAGCACGTTGGATCCGATGTTAGCTGTGTCTAGGGTAGGCCAGTACATTGTGGAAATCCTTGACGTGAGAGCGGATGAACCGGCTGAAAAGCTGGTCAAGAGAATAAAAGGACCTCAAATCCACTATATTGAAGTACCCGACAGGTCCTATGAAGGCCACATGCACTCTGATTACGATCTATTCATACCGAAGCGGATGTCCGAGAGGGAAAAGCGGAGCTCAATCTGGCACCATTTGGTTGAGAGGCTCCTGCGGAATTGGTTTCCGGATTTGATGTTTGGTTTCGGGCCGGCGATGCTTGAGCGCCGTGTGAACCGTTCTAGAACTCTGCGAAAAATTCACGATTTGGCACAAGACTACCATTCGGCGGAATGGTTCATTGAGAGTGTCGTGGCTTACTGTGAAGTGCCGTCATCCCAAGATGCAGAGCAACTCTATCGTCAAAATGGGCTTAGGGCATTGTGGCGCAATTGCGTCAATGCGAAAGGGGAATCTATTGCGCAGCGACTCGCTGAGAATCCTAGGCGACCGCTCCTCACGATCGCCTATGCGGCTGCGAGAAAGGGTGAAAGCAAGGCGCGTCTACAGGTGTACTGCGGAGACAGAAATATCAGGGATGCGGTACTAGGCACAATGGTCACAGAACAAGGGTGGAAAGCATGGCCCCAAGTCCAAGAGAATATTACCCAGAGGCGGGACTTCTCCGTGAAGTTGTCTGTGAGGGATAGCGTTTATCAGGGAGAGTTCTGCTGGTTGGATCGTATGCTCGTGGGCGTTTTCGATTTGACGTGAGGAAAGTCAAACAGGAGGGGAGACGATGAGGTCTAGCGACATGCACGAGGAGGCTGAGGCAATGCTCGAATATAACGAAAAGCGAGGGAAGATAGTGGTCATTCCTGGTACGGTAGATGCACGTAAAACCACAACTCTCAAAAAGCAAGTGCTTGGTCACTTGTCGAGAGGCCAACGAGGGCTGGTTGTTGTGTTCGGGGACGACATTGCGTATAAGAAGTGGCCGGAAAGGCAACGCGATCGAGGCAAGATCGAATCGTTGATCGTAACGAGCACTGCGGAGTTGAGCGGCTATCTTTCCCAACGGACTGGGCTTCAGTTTGTCGGGATCGACAACGCTCATTTGAGCGGCCCGGAGCTAGTCAGCATTTGCCGTCGACTTGCATGGAATGGCGCAATTGTCTACATAGCGGGTCAAACCCAGGACCGCCTACGAAGAGCCTATCATACAATGATAGGGCTAATGGCTCTGGCGGATGAGATCTGGCACCCTTTCCCTGCGCCGCGTTGCTATTTTTGCGGCTATAGTGTGGCACCCCTTGTCCAACTCACCTCTCGGCAAATTCCTCTCGACGGGCAACCCAACGAGGTTGACTGGAGTAGAGTTGAGCCGCGCTCTGTCATGGCCGTTCCGTGTTGCAGAGGCTGTTTCACATATTCGAGCGAAGACGCGATTGTGGGCCGGCTCCAAGACCTAGGGCTTGACACCACGCAGGAGCGCCACACAGAAATCACTGGCAGCCTAGAGCTGGTGACCGGACCGATGTTTAGTGGAAAGACGTTTACTGCAATTGGGATGGCCGAATACATAACCCGGGTGAGAAGGCGCGTCGCTGTATTCGTTCACGGTGAGGCTACAAAAAAGTCAAAACTGGTTAGCCACAGCGGAAGTGAATGGAAGCCGGCGCATCGAGTCGCCAATGCTCGGGAGGTATGGGATCAGGTCTTAGAGAGCCCACGTCCCGAATGGGTCATCATTGATGAAGCACAGTTTTTTGACCCGGACTTGGTACCCATTTGTGTCTATTTGGCACAACTCGGTTACCAGGTATTCGTTTCCGGTGTCAATCTCTATTGGTCCGAGGAACCCTTCGGTCCGGTGCCAGAACTCATGGCATTGGCAGATAGGGCATACTTGCTTACGGCAATGTGTTCCAGAAACGATTGCAAGGAACCAGCAACTCGCACATTGCGTAGATCGGCTAGTGGACTGCCTGCCGAATACGGCTCGCTGCCGGAGAAAGACCCCGGCGGGAAAGAGAAAGGCTACGAACCTCGCTGTTCAAAACATTATCTAGTGCCGGGGCATCCCGCATATGCAACGGTAGATCTTGCACTTGAGTGAGGACTCCACTAACAAAAGGAGGGACAACAATGGCAAGCAAGAATTGGAACGAGATGCCGGTGGATGTGTCGGCCCGTGCGATAGGAGCAAGGATCTATCACGCTAGGTTGGAAGCTGGGCTGAGTGCAAGAGAGTTGGCAAGCCGAGTCAAGAAGAACCCAAGTTACATATCCCGGATCGAAAGTGGGCGGGTGGTTCCTTCTCTTGGGCTGTTGAAGGGTATCGCCGATGCACTGCAGGTTTCGCTGCTGGATCTCCTAACCGACGAGACAGCTAGCGCAGAGTTGCAGGACATGGTGCCTGATATGCAAGAGATCGTACCCATGTTCAAGGACGCGAAGTTCGTCAACCTATTGAACCCTGGCCTCAAGAGAGAGATCATCGAAGTGTATAGGAAGGTGAAAGAAGTTCTCGAAGAATCCAAAGGCAACCCCAAGGGAACTTCTACCGCAAACGTTTGACTTTCCCGAGTGTGTAGTAGAGAGTCGCACAACGCTTTGGATGCTGATCGTTAATCCGTAGTGCTGCGAAGGGGTACTCGAGAGAGGAGGGTTTTCACAACATCAAAGGAATACACCAGCGAGGAGCGGAGAGGCCTATCACAGCATCTCAGTGAACTTGACCGCTACCTGCATGCAGAACAGTAGGATTGTAACTTATGCGTTGAGTGTGCCGAACAGCAAAATCCGATTGCAACTGGAGCTGTTGGATTGGCAGCACTAGAAGCTGATCCGGCCTCCCACTGGGGAGGATCATGCGAATGGATCCGAGAGAGTTCATCACAGAAAAGCTCAACCACCTTAGAGGAATGGGTGGACCCGGCCAGCCCCCCTTTCATCCTGAACACATGATGACTTCATGTGGGGTGGTCAAGGTTGTGAGACGACCCCTGAACTCGAACGGTGGCTATGCGGTCAAAGGAGCCACGGGGTTCGTAATAGTGATCAATAGCTCGGATCCGCCCGTGCGACAGAGGTTTACGATGGCACACGAGATCGCGCATGTCCTCTTAGCGGACGCGAACATGGATTCAAATGAGGAGTTGTGCAATTGGGCGGCGGCCGAGATTCTCATGCCAGAGCGCATATTTCGTTCCTATGCCGAGCCAAGGAAACCGTCTCCCGAATCGGTAATCGCTCTTTCAAACACTTTCCAGGTTTCGCTGAACGCAGTTATCACGCGCCTGATAGACCTTGACATCTGGCGAGTAGTCTTCGTCTGGTGGCAACCGTATGACCTTGACGGCCATCGGCGCGCTCTAAGGGTACAACGTTTCCGTAGGCCGAGTTGGTGTCGTGTGTATATCCCCGTCGGTGATAGTGTCAGCGCCTCGTCTGCGATAGGAGAGGCGTTTGTCTCTGGGGAGCCTGTAGAGGCGATCGAGCGCTTGGACCTGGGTAGTCTCCGTGGTAGTTTTAGGGTGCGCGCGAGGCGTTTGCCAGATGGTAGGGTTCTTTCTGCAATAGAGCTTGACACGCCGCTTCATTCGGAACGGCCTAAGAGGTACTTTCGAGAGCCCTACCAACTGTCGCTTTGGAGAGGGATAAGAATAGCTCCCGAAGATCTCTTCGACAAAAGATCGCCGGTCTAGGGTTGCCCACCCGTTTCCTAGGACCGTGAGCCCTGGGAGAAGACCCTTGCTGCCGCAGCCGCGACACGGATTCGCGGCAGGCCATCCGTCAAAACGCGTTGCCAATGGTGTGCTTCTCAAGTCTGAGATGCAAGGGTGATGGTGTGGCAATTCAGACAATAATGCATGGAGGGTCCCTAGCAAACCGAACGGACAGGATGGAATTGCCAAATGTCTGAGATCAAGAATCCCGTCGACCTGATAGCCAAGAAAGCAAGAGGTAAGTATCTGGGCGTGCGGGAACTATCCGCGTTTTTCCAAGGGCGACAGTGCGAAACAACAAATGTGAACCATGTGGCGGCCTTCCTGATGGCTAGCTGTATCAAGGGGCTGAGCGCGGAAGAGTCGTGCGACCTCGCTAATGTTCTCGCGAGCTCTCGTGGTGCCAACAAGGAAGACCTTGTTGCTGTTCTTTCTTTGGGACCGCACGATGCCTCATGCGGTGCAAAAGTCGCGCTCCTTTCGGGGATCCTTCTCGCCTCCGTCGGCTTCCGGGTGGAAATGGTATCTGTAAAGGATTCTACGCTTACTTGCCGCCCGGTCGAGTACTTTGAGCAGATTCGAGAGTTTCAGGGCAGGTTCTCTGGCCCCGAGATCCTTCAACGTATTGCTTCTTCGGACGTCGTTGTGGCTCACCTTCCGGATGAGCTTGCGCCCGCTTGCCACGAGCTCGATCGTCTGCTGACCGAGACTGCGACGTATTCGAGTCCGTCGCTTTTGGCCAGCGTGATCCTGGCTCCGCACATTGCACTGGGGGCGTCACACTACGCACTGCACTTGTGGTACGGGGCTGGGGAACTCTTACCGACGCAAGCGGACGCCATGGAATTCGGACGTACGGCAGCGGAGCTGGTCCGTTCTCTAGGAGCAATGGCTAGCGTGGTCGTAACCGACGGAACGCAACCCCTGGGCCGAGCACTAGGTGTTCCTCTCGAGATAGAGGAGATAGTCGATATCCTAGCAGGGAATGGCCCATCCGATATTCGAGAGCACTCGTTGAATGTGGCGGCGAGGGTAATGATGGCGCTTGATGGATCCGAAAACTTCAACGGAGCCAAAGAGCGTTTAGCCAAGCAGATTGCGAGCGGAAGATCAGTACGAACCTTACTTGGTTTGGTTAAGCGTCAGGGCGGCCGCGCCACCGATGTTAGCGGTTCGAATGCCGATAAGAGTCCGGCGCATGTTAGGGAGGTGGTTGCTCCTTCATCCGGATATGTACATTCGATCGACCTTGCCTGCCTGTACCTCATAGTGGCACAGCTTAGGAAACTATGGCCAAATGCTAGGACTGGTATCCTTCTACATAAGACCATCGGCGACAGGACGCAAACAAGCGAACCTTTGGCATCAATTGTTGGGCAAGACACTGCTGTGCTATCCTCATTCGAGTTCCGTGTCGCCAAAGCCTACTCCATCAAACGACAACCGTCATCGGCACCAAGCGGGCACTCTAGTTTCATGGTCTAGAGGTTGACGCCTCCGCCCCTCCCAGTGAGATGTCTTGCACCGTATTCATGAGGGTATGTCCTCTCGGGGCTCTCCCTGGCATCGCACAGAAGATGGGTATGATCAAAGCGTTGGCTGCCCGTGGGGGGCTAGCTAACGAACTCCGCGTCGTGCCAGAGCTCGATACGATCATGTCTTCTCTAGATCAGCCGAGTCTTGATCTCTCCTGGGGATTGTGTATTCCGCTGCCGGTGGGTTTCTCCTCTCGACTATGAATCAACGAATCAGCGATGCGGAGCAGATCGCGCTTCAGAGACGGGCTCACACCGAGAAGGCGGCGAAGGGTCTCTTCGGCGATCTCAGGAATGATTACCGGTAGCATCTCCTTGAGTTTGGCTTCAATCCTGTCATCGGTGAATAGCTCGACTACGTTGATGTCAAGGCGGTGAGCTATCTTTCCTAGGAGTCGAAGCGGTGGGATGGCTTTGCCCGTTTCAATCTTCGATAGATAACTTGGACTGATTTCGATCATCTCGGCCAGTTCTGCCATCCCAAGACTTGTTTCCTCCCGTGCTTCGCGAATCCTTATTCCGAGTCCGTCGGTGACATCTTGGGAATACCTTCGTGCATCACTGACAAAGAACTCGCCAGCGCGCTCAGAGCCGGCATTGATTGGCCTAGTGCCAACAGATGCTTTCTCCCTCTTAGGTTCTCGTTCTTTTGATGGCATACTTGCAGCTACTGGGAGAGCTACAATGCCAATGATAATACAATGGACGGCTCTTGTCAATACGCTATTGCACCAGATCCACAATCGATTTGGTTTGGAGCCAGCTTTCGTAGAATCTTCTACGGCCGATTTGCTTGACTACGATGTCCAACAGCGTCCTCAGAGCGTACCCTCTCTGGGGCGAGCTTCCACGAGCACAAGAACAACCTTGGGCAGACATGATTCCCTCAACCCGGCACCAGTCATTACGACGTTGTCTCTGTCGCTCTGCGGTGCATCTCATCGGCGGACTGGCACAATCGAGGAGAATACCCTTGTCTCGGCTCTAGATTGGGCGCGTCACGGAAAAACCCTGGGGCCCTAGGAGCTCCAAGTGCTAGTGATGGGCGGTAGGTCACCGCTCCAGTGACGAGTCCCTGCTTTCTTTTCCCAGAGCGGGAACAACCCTATGAACGATCTTCGGTGCCTTTACCGGCCCGTCGCTCCATCCTATCGCGGAAAGCAGTCTCTCCTCTGCCCTACGTACGGAGGCCGAATCTCTTCCATGGATGGTGAACAACAAGTCACCCATGGCAACGCGATCGCCTACCTTCCGGTGAACAAGGACTCCAACACTATGGTCGATCTCGTCTTCCTTCTTGGCTCGCCCCGCACCAAGCAAGACAGCCGTGAGTCCCAGTTCCCGCGCGTCGACCCTGGCCAAGAAACCCTCTCTTGGGGTGAAGACTTGGCGGATGATCGGAGCCTTCGGAAGTAACGATGGATCATCCACGGCTCGCCCATCACCGCCCTGCGCAACCACCAACTGCTTGAGCTTGCTCTTGGCCGCCCCTGAATTTAGGGTGTCCATTAGAATCGCCCTAGCATGACCCTCGTTATCGACTTTTCCCGCCAGTATCAACATTTGGGTCGCAACAACAAGGCAGAGCTCTAGGAAATCGGCGGGTCCTCTGCCCGAGAGAGCATCAAGTGCTTCTTTGACCTCGAGGGAATTGCCAACTGCTCTGCCAAGAGGTTGGCTCATATCTGAGATTACCGCCGTAACGGGTAGGTCCACCTGCCTTCCGATGGAAGACATCAGACTGGCAAGTTGAGTAGCGTCTGTCTCATCTTTCATAAAGGCCCCACTACCAACCTTCACGTCTAGCACAACGGCGCTAGCCCCGGTCGCTATTTTCTTGCTCATCACACTGCTAGCAATCAGCGGAATTGACGACACGGTTTCTGTTACGTCTCGGATCGAATACATGATTGCGTCTGCAGGCACCAAGTCTTCCGTTTGTGCCGCTATGACAATGCCGTGATTCACGAGGTTCCTTACAAACTCTTCGGGATCCAACTTGCATCTAAGACCAGGGAATGATTCCAGCTTGTCGAGCGTTCCGCCGGTGAAGTCCAGGGCTCTGCCCGACATCTTGGCCACGGGGATGCCGGTTGCAGCCACCAGTGGAGCGACCACCAAGGTTGTCTTGTCGCCGACCCCACCGGTGGAGTGCTTGTCAACCACGAACTGCCCTATCGAGGATAGATCAAGCTGCCTACCTGAGTTCGCCATCGCGACAGTCAAGTGGGTAGTTTCGCCTTCTGACATGCCCCGAATATAGACCGCCATTAGCCACGCCGCGATTTGATACTCTGGTATTTCTCCACTTACGACACCTTGTACAAAGTACTCGATCTCCCCCTGGGTCAGCGACCCGCCATCTCTCTTCTTGGCTATTATTTCGAGCGTCTTGGGCTCTACAGTCCTGAAGTATCCCACGTAGTCCTCCGTTATTTCTCACTGGAGTAGCGCGGCAAGCACAGCGATTGCCTGTGGAAAGCGCGCAACACGATCTCATTGGCCTTAAGTCGAAGCAAAACAACAGGTGACAGAACCAGGTGTTCGGCTAGTCACAAAGCCAAATGCCTGTTCACACAACTCGGTGTCTTGCGGGGAGAATGTACAAGGCCGACGACAATTGAACTTGACACACTCAACTTGCCCCTCAACGTTTTATAACGCTGGGACCCATTGAGATATCCTTCGCCGAGCCATGACAACCAGAATGTAACTACAATACCATCCATCATCCGCAATGTCAACCTTATGTTTGTACCACCATCAGGCACTGATCGCTTCTACTTCATATGAGGGCAGACACGCGTGGGTCGACTTGAGGCAGCGCATGGAAGGCTTAAAGACAGCGTCGGTCGGCTAGTAAACCTAGTCTGAGAACGGGACTTAGCACCCGGACCGTACACCGTCCAAGCCGCGACCAAAAGCTTCCATAAGCATTCTTGCACAGGGTCAGGTGAGTAACACCGTTCTCAATCATAACCAACGACAGCAAGGATGTTGGTCATTGCGCTTGCCAGGGCGATTCTGACACGTCGCAATCACTCGTCGGCAACGCAACAGCCTCACTCCTGCTGGCGCCCCAACTAATTCGTTCACTTGGAAGCCCGTGTCGCTATTTCTGGTTATGTGTGACTCCTCATATAAGTATGCTTATCTGAGGAATACCTCTTGATTTCCCCCTGGATGATCTGCTAAACTGGCATCAGTAAGGCGAGAAAAACGCCTAAGATAATGTTGCCGACTCAGCAGAAGATATCACCAAGGAGGAGGGGAAAGGTTCGACGAAACTCACAACTCCTCCGACGATTCATCGAGCACCTGCGTTCACACGATAGGAGTGAGCGGACTATCAAGTCCTATTCTAGTGACCTCAAGCTTTTTGCCAAGTGGTTCTACGAAACGAATAGGGAAGAACTAACCCCACAATCTATAACCCCGATCGATCTCAGGGAATATAAGCGTTACCTCTTGGAGGATCAAGGTTTCAAGCCCGCAACAGTCAACAGGAGACTCGCTAGCATTTCGTCCTTCTGCCAGTGGGCACAAGAGCAAGGATTTGCTGATGGCAACCCCTGTGATGAAATCAGCATAGTTCCAGAGGTACGGACCGCTCCCAAGTGGCTGACCAAAAGAGAACAATACGCTTTGATTCGGGCCGTGCAGAAAGCAAATCGACCCAGAGATGAGGCCCTAGTCACTCTGATGCTCCACACTGGTTTGCGGGTGAGTGAGGTCTCCAACTTGCGTATCGGTGACATATCGATTTCACCTCGAAAAGGAGAGGTCATAGTCAGAGCCGGGAAGGGCGAGAAGTTTCGAACCGTACCGCTCAACTCAAACGTAAGAAACGCCCTTCAAGCCTATTTCTCGGTGCGCCCTAGTGTGGACCATGATTATCTCTTCGTAGGACAGAAAGGGGAGCCGCTTAGATCTCCGGGGATGTATTACCTTGTCAAGAAGTACGGCTACGAGGCGAGGATCGAAGGGATTGGTCCCCATACGCTCCGCCATACGTTCGGAAAGAACCTGGTGGATGCTGCTGTGCCCTTAGATAGAGTTGCGACGCTGCTTGGCCATAGTAGCCTAAACACAACTCGCATCTACACGGTACCTAGCCAAGCCGACTTACAGGATGCCGTGGAAACCATAGTTACCAAATAGGCAGTCAATGCGTGGCTCGACCAGAGATCGGGGGCCGGGAATTGGAGGCTGTCATGCAGGCTACTCTGGCTCATCAGCCCTCAAATGGTTGCAGCGGCCAGTGTACGGACTGGGATCCGGTGTGTGGGAAGGCCTGGTCGAGTGCAAGGGGGATTCATAGGGGGAATCTAATTTCAGTACTGGTGCAAGAACGCTTGTCAGTCGATTCAGGCTAGGAAGTTTGGTCAGAGTGAACGAAACATTCACCGCCCAGCATTGACAGCCGGCCACATGCATGATAACATAGTTGCGAGCTTTCACCATCCATGCCCACGCTACACGGAGGACAAAACCTGCACATTGACTATGTAGCTGTTTATGAGCTCACACAATAGCAGTAGAGGAGGGACATATGAGGCACCCGGATAATCAAAGGTGGTTATCCATCGAGCGGTGCCTCTTTGCATTTGAGGCATTATACCGACCGGTTGCCGTAGCTGATCACTTAGGGGCAACGTAGCCAATGCTGGCATTGATAGGAAAGTAGGCCGGTGTTATTGACCGAAATGAAGACCGAGCTATCCTTTGATGATCTGTTCCCTACGATCTTTGGCAAGCCATCAATCCCTGGCCCCAGGGATGTCCCCGAAGTTGAGCAGGTCCCAGGCCATCCCAGCCATTTGCCCCTTGATAAGATGGTTAGCTTTCGGGAACTAGTTGATGCAGGCCTAGCCAAAGGGTTCATCACGGAGAAAGAGATCGTTGCGTCGCTGCCCGCAGAATACGTGGAATCATTTGTGGGCTACGCTCTAGATCACGACATCATCGTTCTTGCAGTGGATCCGCTATCTCTAATTGTCAAAGAGAAGGCACCAGCTCCTGAACCGGCGCGAGAATGGACAGTCGATCTCTTCCGGCTATATCAACAAGAAGCTTGGCGATTTGAGCTCCTCACTGCTGAGGAAGAGGTGAGTTTAGCTCGTGCAATTAAGCAAGGAGAAGAGACGCGCTTGCAGCTTAACCAAACAGAGCTTACTCCGGAGGCTCAGCCCGAGCTGGAAACTCAGGTACAGGCAGGCGATATGGCTTGGAAACGATTCGTAGAGGCGAACCTTCGCCTGGTAGTTCACTTCGCGAGGAAATATCAAGGCCAGGGCCTGGACTTGATAGACTTGATACAAGAGGGTAATCTTGGTCTCATAAAGAGTATAAAGAGATGGGACCAGAGGCGGGGATATCGATTCAGTACCTTTGCATCTTGGTGGATAAGACAGGCGATCAGTCGTGGCATTGCAGACGAGTCCCGCCTGGTGCGGCTACCTGTGCACATGCACGAGTCTATCGGACGTCTCCGCACAGCATCAGAATCACTACGGCAAGTGTTGGGGCGCGAGCCAAACCTTGAAGAACTGGCGTTTGAGATGGGTTTTCTTAGCGAGGCTGATATGTCAACGATTCAAGCAAGGCGCGACGCGGGAGAGCCCATTGCAGATGCCCTGAAAAGTAGATTGATTCGAGCTGTACGCAAGGTGAAGACCATTGCAAGAGTAGCGCAGGAACCGCTGTCGCTAGATGAGACAGTGCATGCGGATCTCATCAGACGTGACAGATACCTGGTCGAGAGATTTGGGTTGGAGAGGCTGAGGGTCGCGATCCAGGAAGGGCACTGCCTCGGGGACATCATCTTCACCGACACGTGGCCTGATGGCACAGCTGATCCCGAGCGCGCAGTTGTCATGCAAGAGATGAATCAACAGATGGACGAGGTACTCGAAAGTTTGACGGCGCGTGAACGAAGGGTAGTAGAGCTGCGGTTTGGGCTCGGAGATGGACAACCTAGGACGCTGGAAGAGGTCGGTGATGAGTTTGGTGTGACTCGGGAGCGGATACGACAGATTCAGGAGAAGGCCTTCCGAAAACTGCAACATCCCATACGAAGTAGGAAACTCAGAGGATACCTAGACCTGTTCTAGATATCAACAGCCGGCGCATACGGTTTAGCTAAGTACTTACCTTACAACATGCTGATAACATTGTCGTAGGAAGCTGCTTTTGCATGCAGAAGCAGAACAGCCTGTCAACTGGCAGAGGAGGTCGCGTACGCGAACCTTCGGGTAAGCTTGCGTCTAGGCATGGTTATCACATGACAGTCAAGCTTATGGTGCACCATAAAGGGTAGGAAAGGCCAAGCGGATTCTCGTCGAGATTGGTATTGCCAATCCTTGGGGAACGATCCTGTTGAAAGAAATGGGACCTTGCGCCCAGGGCGCAACCCGTCGGCTCGATTGGAGTGCCCTTTTCTGACTAACTAGAGAGGACATTGGCAATGACCAGCAGGAGAAGCGGCGGCATCTATTGGTGCTCCAATTGCAACGTACCGCTGTTGGCACCAACGTGCGAGATTTGTGGGGAGGAAGGAAGATACTGTGCGTCCGACATGAAGCCGGTCTTCGCAAGTGAACGCAAACTCCTGGAGGAAGAGCTATCGGTATGGATCCACCCGCAGTCCTTCATGAACCAAACAAGGGTGATCACCGGTGGAAAGACACTCTTTTGGTTCAGAGTGCGGCGAGGAAAACTAGCCCTGCGGAAGATCGCGTCGAAGAATATGGAATCTAGTCAGATCAATTTGCCGCTTGAGCCCTTGCAGGCGTACTGGCAAAGAGTCATAGAGGCAAATGCAGAGACGCTGACATCCCTCGAAAACGAGGCACTCACGTTCATCTCCGAAGTTGCTGATTCGTCTAGTAGGAAGCATCGTAAGAGGCTGGTTCTATTTTCTGGAGGAAAAGACAGTGCAGTTACAGCTATCCTGGTGAAAAAGGCCATCGGAAATGCTCCGTTGTTCTACGCAGACACAACGATTGAATCTCCAACCTCACTTGCATACGCAAAGGACTTTGCGCTCAAGTACGAGTTTGATCTGGTCATTCAGGCCCCGGATCGGAATTTCTTTGAATTGTGCCAAGAGTTGGAACCGCCAAGCAAGTTTGTGCGCTGGTGCTGTACCGCTTTGAAAGCCAATCCCGCGGCCACATACATTGCGTCTCAGGGTCGAGTGCTCTGTTTTGATGGAATCAGAGGTCGAGAGTCGCGTTCTAGGCAGCGATATCCTCGATTGCAACAGAATCGAAAGCTGTCGGGACAGATCACGGCCCATCCAATTCTACACGGATGGTCAACGTTGGCTGTATGGCTGTATATCCTTGCTAACAACATTGCCATAAACCCTGAATACGAGTTGGGGCAACATAGGATAGGTTGCGTATTGTGTCCGTTCAATGCCGTTTGGGACGAGTACTTGTGCATGCGCTACCATGCTGCGATGTGGAGTGAGTTCAATCTCATTCTGGGAAGATATGCTAGGGAACATGGACATCCACACGACTGGGTTCAGGCTGGTGAGTGGAAGTATCGAAGGCCGTCGAGCTCGCTGTCTTTGGCGGCGATTGAGCGGCCCTGTACAGCGCTGAGCAATTCCGAGAGGGATGCAACAAAGATCACCGTAATCAATTCTTTGTCCAAAGCGACAATTGTCGAATTCATGAAACCCTTTGGAGAGACCATCGTTGACCAAGACGAGGTTGTCTTCACTTCACGAGACGGAACACATTGCATTATCGTCAAGAATCATTGGCCTCCCTATTCCATATACGTCAGTGCAACACCTTCCTCACATGGCCGCATTAGGAGACTAGTGAAGAAGCAACTGAAGAAAGCGCTAAACTGCGTTGGATGTGGCGGCTGTGTTGGCGTGTGTCCGGTGAACGCCATAAGTGTGTCTGAAGATGGAGAACTCTGCGTCGATGCTGATTCGTGCACCCATTGTCTGACATGCGTGACGGATAACTTCGTTGAGCGAGGATGTCTGGCTCTTATGTCTAAGAGCACAATCCATAGCATATCGGACACAGCGCAGTTGGCTGCCAAAGGAGCGCATGGTGGGGAAGCTCTCTTTTCAGTTCAGGCTTGACATTCCGTTTGCCTTCGCGGTTGCACGGCAAGTTGCTTTGGGAGTTTATGATAAGGCCGCAATTGCGCGAGAACTTCACGTCGGAGTAGATAAGGCCGCCTGTTTTCTCCGATGGGTAGAGCTCTTGGGTTTGGCTCGGGCTGTGACTCAGCCAGACGGAAGGTCATTCTTGGTGACGGGATTTCACGATGCACTCCGACAAGTGGGCGAAATGAGTCTAACCAGTCTCGAGCTCCTCTATTGGGTGACTTGCCGAAGGCATATGATCACCTCGTTTCTCATAAATGAAGTGGCTTATCACAATCGTCACCGTGGTTTCTCCAGAGAGGACGCACGCGAATTGATCAAAGACCACACGGATAGGTTCGGTGTTAGCTTGGCCACGCTGAAGAACCAGGTGACGCGGCACCTGGCGACTCTTGTGCACCGTCGGGGCTTTGGGAATCTAGGGGTTGTGCGAAAAGCAATCGCCAGGGAGGGTACTGCCCTTGGCGGAGAGTACATGGTCACACCGCTTGAGCCCGATCCACTCGCTGCCGCCTATGTGATCTGCGCGAACTGGCCACCACACACGGCCAAAGTAGCCATTTCCGAGATAGTCTCAGGACGCAACAGCGTGGGCCGTGTCTTCTTCCTCAATGAGTTCCAGGTAATCTCCATCCTACGCGAACTAGAGGGCCGAGACCTGGTCAAGATAGAGACAGCCGCCGGATTGGATCAAATTGGTAGAAACCTCAACATCACCCTTGAGGACATACTGCAAATGATTGTGACGGAGGCGAAGCGTGAAGCGTAGCAGGCCTACGTACTCGCAGCAGACGCTGTTCGACAACCTGCGGTCATATTTCATGACAGAGACTGTCATCTATAGGCCCGCCCTTATAGTAGGTAGCATTGGCGTGGGAAAGACTTGGTTGGCTAGATACATTGTGGCCGATCTCGACGGCAGCTACTTCAACATTGCCACAGATCACATTGGTGAGTTACTTAAACACACGACTCTGCCCAAGCTAACCCCCGAGGATGTCGCTGGACTTGTAGATAAACACAGTCGCCAGCAATCAAAAGGTCCCGTTTTCGTTGATGGGCTAGATGCAATTCTGACTGCCATAGCAGCGAGCCAAGGCGCCAACGTATTGGTGAACTTCTTCACGGCAATGCGGCGTACACGCGATCTACCTCATCCTACTGTTCTTATCGTCCAACTAAATCGTCATGTGACAGAGGCAGTGCTCCAACAAAGCGATTGGTGGCGTGACCGTGATTGCCACGTCTTGAATTTTACAAGGCGAGATCGGTTGATTATTGCAGAGAATTGGCAGGTCGTCCCAGCTATAGCAGAACGGGCAAGCACCGCGTTTGAGATAGTGCTCTCTAGTGCTTTGCTAGGAGGAAATCCATGAGCGTGAAGACAAGTGAAGCCAATTTGGGCGATGTTGTAAGAGTCAAGAAGTTTGCTCCTGTCATAGAGTTGGCTTGGGTGGATGATCCGGAACTCTCTGGCAGATTGAGGCGGGATTACATATTAACTGAAGAGTTGGCCGAGCTATTTGAGACCATTCTGAGTAGCCTCTTCCCGGGCTACGAACCTATACTCAGTAGTGTCTATAAGCGCCGCTCACACTTGATCACTGCTCAATATGGCTCCGGAAAGACTTACTTCCTGTTGATGCTGGCGGATATGCTGCAGGCCGTTGAAAGTGAGGAAAATGTAGTCCAATTTCGGTCTAAATTCAGCATATTCCCAAATGTGCTTCGCATTCTAGATCAACTGAAGGGACACAGGTTCTTGGTGGTACACTTCAGCGCTAAGGGACAGGGACATTTCCCTTTCAAGGAGCTACTCATCAAGCGTTTGCTGGAAGCAGCTGAGCAAGTCAAGGGAGACATCACACTTGAGTCCGAATACTCCAAGGCGGTTGAGCAGCTGGACTACATCGAAGAGAAACCCGCGGGCGAGCTCTTCGCAGAGGAACTGGAGAGGCAGGAAGAAATCACTATCAAGCAATTGCGCGAGGGCTTGCAGGAGTTGCGTCTTGTATCTCTATATACTTATCGAAGCATCTACAAGGCAGTTGTTGGAGCTGAGCCTCCTAGAATAGGCCTGGACCTTGAGAAGTCACTAAGGAGTGCCCTGGAAGAACTTCGGGAAATGGGCTATACCGACGTTGCCGTTGTTGTCGATGAGCTAACGCAATACCTTGTCTCCTCGGTAGCACATCGTCCGCTAGCTGACACCCTAGGAGAGTTGGAGAATTTCGCAGAGTTTTGCAATGACGCGCGCAATCGCTATCTGTTTGTGGCTGCCATGCACCGTAGTCTGGATCGCGTCATGCGAGAACAGGGCATGGACCCCGACCAGCATGAGGATCACCGCAAGATGCGGGAACGTTTTGATGACCATGACATAATCTTCCGCAATTATGGTGACCTGCTGGCACGCGTCTTTGAGATCAAGGAAAAGCAGTTTACGGAATTGATGTCAATTCGTACCGTACAGAGACAGGTGGCCAACTTGCGAAGGGAAGCGGCTGAAGAGCTCGCAGATAAGGATGCAGAGCCACCGATCAGCGCCTACTTCCCCTTGCACCCAGTGACGCTGCGCTACCTGCGGGGGGTCACTACTCGTTTGGGGCGGGAGACAAGAACTGCTTTTCAGTTCATTGGCGATGTCGTCAGAGCGGAGGTTGAGGAGCGACCCCTGCTTGTGGATGGGCGTCTGAACCTCTTTACACCTGATGAATTGTTCGATTACTTCCTGCCTGATGTGGACAAGGCAGACGAGATCGGCCTTATAGTTGCCTACAACACCACCCGGGCCGAGCTCAGCGATGATCCGCTTGCCATGCGGGTGTTCAAGTGTCTGGCTGTGCAGTACGTTAACAGCACGGTGATGGATTTGCGGGCAGGTGCGATCTCCGGCATGACCCTAGCAGAACTGGCAAGTACCCTAAACGTCGCTGAGACTGCTTCGTTGAAAGAGGCAACAGAGCGGCTGCTGACCGTTCGACCGCAGAGCATTTACTATGACGAGGAAAGAAAGCAGTACTGGTTCGGAGTAGGCGGTGCAGGCTGGGATATTGATAGCGAGATAGCGAAACTACTGGGTACCATCAATCCTAACCAGGTTCTGAGGGATGTGCTGGAAGAGGAGGGTCTTAAGGCGATCCGCGGAAAGGTGCTCATGAATCCGCCTCGCTCGGTGACGGTCATCGTAGAGCGGACTCTTGAACGTGAATGGCACAACGTACGTTGGCTCCGTGAGGTTAGTGAAATTCCTGCGAGCAAGAAGGCAGAGGCCAAACTAGTTTTCGTAATCCCCGAATTCGCAGAAGGATACGATTCCATTCCAGATGAATTAAGTGAGCAAGCCGTGAAGCTTTCCCGAGAAGCCATCTGCATCGTCTTGCCCAGGACTTCGATGATGCTCGGTGCTGCTGACTTTCGGAGGTTAGCTGCCTTGCGACATCTCGCCCGATCTGACGAAGTTGTCGCTCATGAACACAGAATGCGTATCGTCAACGCCAGGCTCGGGGCGGTTGAGGACAGAGTTGGGAGTGCCCTAAGTAAATTCCTCCGCATTTCAAACTACGCGTTCTACATTAACCGTCGTGAAGTTGCGGTAAAAAGTTTCGACGAGGCGATGCAGTTCCTCTTTCGTAACCTCTATCCCCGATTTCCTAGCATTCGCATGGAATCGATTAGCGGTCGAGGCGTGACCAATCCCGTGATTAACAGCTTGATAGCCGACAAGACCAGGACCCTTCCGCACAGTGACCAGTCCGTGGATGCTCGTTTCATCCGCGACGCAATGCCCGCTATGGGCTTGGTTGAGTTGCGACCATGTGCGGGGGGGCAGGTCGCCTCTCTTACCATCCCTGGTGCTGATCATGATGCCTATTCTATCTGGCGCGAAGTGGACGATGCACTCGGAAGAGAGTATAAGCCTATCGAATCTCTCTACAACGCTTTGACGGCCCCACCATATGGACTTCCTTATTTCCTGATAGAGGTGTGCATGTCCACATATCTTGCGCTGAAGAAAGGCGCTCTAATTGACCTGCAAACCTCGCGAGTCGAGGGTTCACCTTCGGCGGAGTTGGCCGGGCTCGTCACAAAACACAAGGATGCCAGATTCCTAGTGGTTCCGCCTGGGGAGAATGTGGAAGCCTTGCGCCATTTCATGATCTCCGTGTGGCAGATGACTGCAGAGGCGGTAGGCCTTCGAAGCCACAAGAACATCGATATTAGAATCATAGATGACCGAGCCTTGTGGTATAACGAGATTCGCCCAACGCTACGTCTATATGTAGAGCGAGTGGTCGAGCCAGTCCGAGCAGCGCTGGGAGAGGCAGGCATATCGCGCAATCACGTGGATCACCTTCGCGATGGGTTGCTTGAGGTCATCACCTCTCCGGACTACATAGTGGCAGACAAGGCCTATGAGCGGATCCTTGAACTGTGCAAGGAACTGCCGCGAACCCCAAGTGAGGCAGAGGAGGCTGAAGTCGACCAGAACGTTGCTTTCTACCGTTTGAAAGCCGTGAATGATGCTTGCATTCGCTTGCTTGAGGACGATCAGAGCGGCAAGAGGCAAGTGTTAGAGGCCATTGAAGCTATAAGCGCAATCCGCGAGGTCACGGGGAATGTCGTTGCGGCTGAGTACAAGCCTCTGGCTGAAAATGCGGCCAGCAAGTTCTCGAGCTTTAGAGGCAATGTATTTGACATGGAAGCCCGCCGCGCGTTTGTCACGAGTGTCCGCGCCTTGTGGGAGAGCTATGTCGAGACACACGAGACCGAACATGACATCATCATGCAACTAAGAAGTTCGTTCGGCAAAGACATTCTTGATTCTCCTGTGTATCGGTTGTTGGAGCAGTTAAGCCCCTTGAGCAGTCATCTCGGATTGCGAGACGATTCCTACTTCAGAAGGCAGGTTGAGGACGTCCGTTCGACCGCTCACGAGACAGGTCAGCGCGCAAAGTTTCCAGCTATTAGATGCCCGGAGTGTGGAGAATTCTCTTTAACAGGGGATAGCCAGAAAGAGACTGAATCGCTCATCCTACGGTCGAGTACTTTGGGCGAAAGTATGTGGAGCGCTGCCCTGGGCTGCCTGCAGAAGATGGTCGCGCTGGACCAACAAGAAGACTTCCGAGACTATCTTACCAATGTGGAGAAACCAGCAGCACGAAAGTTATGGCAACAATTCGTTGAAGTGATGCAAGCCGATGAAAGGGCACTGAGGCAGAATGCAGAAGACCTGCTGAGGGTGGCACCTGATCTAGTAATGCTCATTGGGAGGTTTTGGGAGCACGGCCAACGACCGGAGCCACCCATCAGGATAGCGGCGGGTGACGCAGCTGAAGCCTTTCGAGAGTTTATACTTCGTCAAGGGATAGCCGAGTACAGTTTCGAGGAACTGTCGAGCAAGGTAAAGAGCTGGTTGGAGAGAATCAAGCAGGAGAGGTTCATAAAGCATGAGTGATGGTCAAGGCATCCTCATTCAGATAATCTTCGATCCCTACTCAGTCATCCCTCTCGGCCCCGACAAACACGAGGTAGGCGACATTAGTCAATACAGCGGGGCGCGGCGCCTAGTCGAGCGCCTGAAGGCTGGAGACAATCGTATCTTAGTTCCATTGACGATTATCGTCCGCAAACGAAGCCTGTTATGGGGATTCGAAGACATCTTGTCTTGGCCGACGAATCTCGTGGATTACCAAGATGCCTCCCCGCGGTCTTCCGTTCAGAGGTCGTTGGGAATACCGCTATCCGAGGATATCACGAGCGAGTGGCTGGTGGGCAGGGGTATTTGCTCTGCATCGGATCTTCCCGTGACGGATGTGGAACCAGATGAGATCAGTGAAGAGTGGTTAATTGACCAGGTCTTGAAGAGGGTTGCAAAGAGTGACGTCTGGTCGTCGAGCACGATGTTTGCTGGTCAAGAGTGGGTGACTCGGTGGTTCGGCTTTTTGCTGACCCAGGAGATGGAATGGTTGCAGGAGGATTCCGTGTTGCGGAAGCGCGTGCTGAGGCGGATGCAACGATGGCGTGAACAACATGCGACGGATGCAGAACAAAGGCTGGGCGACTTGTTGTGCCAAGCGATGCTAGAAGGTACAGCCGGCCAGCTGGCACGCCAACTGGTAGCCAGAGCTTTGCTACAAAGCTACGGAAGGGGAGATCGAAAGTTGATCGTGACCAACCTAAATGGCGCACAAGTAGGACCTTGGCTTCCCAGGAACAAGCTCACAGCTGGAGCCAGAGAACTTATGGAGCGCATTGCTTTGACACTGTACGAGGCCGGTCAGCTAGACGAGTTAATACATTCGCTTAACCCTGTGATACAACAGCACCTTCTTGAGTTGGATGGAGAAGCCAGTATCGCGCAGCTCATACAACGGGTATCCGGTTACATCCCGGCTGAGTATTACTTTGTGGTAGAGCGGTTCTGTGATGCCGTTGTCACTCAGCATCCTTCGGGAGAGATTGACGTTACGAGGTTTCGTGCCTCCTTGCGAGAAATCGAAGACCGCTTCAGACGGCTGTTAGCACGGGCCGAATTCGTGGAAGACCGACAAGGTTGGCTGTGTCGCCTTTTGGAGTTAGAGGCACTTCTTCGTGAGCTTGTTACCATTAGTGCAAATAGTTTCTCCGATTGGCTAGAACTCTTGAGATTGCTATTGCATGGGGAGCGAATAGTGCAGGAGCTTCAGAAAGTCAGGACATCAGCCGAAGAACGGGCCCTGGCGCACCTGAGCCGGCAATTCGACGATTGCTGTCGAGAGTTGAATGACACGTATTCCATTTGGCTCGTTGAGAGCTTTAGAGACTGTCTCAGAGCCGGCGTTAGGGAGGGAACGCCCATGGTGACCCAGGCCACGAGACTCGGGCGTGATCTGGGGGAAGCCGAACGAGCGATCATCCTTGTTGTCGATGGATTGCGCTGGGATTGGTGGGAACACCTAGCACAGCAGTTCGCCGCTCGTGGCTATCACGTGTCATCAGACATCCAGGCGGGGCTAGCCATGCTTCCTACAACCACAGCTATATCGCGCCGCGCGGCACTTGGTGGGTTTCCGCTGAATGAGCTCGTCAATTTCGTCGATGATATCTATGGAGTTGAGATCGCTCCTGAGGAGGAAGCAAAACTGGCTGCTCGCGCGCTCGGCTATGCGGGTGATGTCGACACAATTCGGACCCATGAAAAGAATCAGCGCATAAGGTACCTGAAAGACAGATATGTGTGCGTCAATGGGGACTCGGGTGACTTTCGCCAAGCTCTTGAGCTGCCTGCACGGCACTATGTGTTAGTCAGCACAGCGATTGACATGATCATACATAGCCAAAGCGAGCAGGCGCTGGTGGAGCGGAATGTTAGGGCACAATTGGACCGCGTTTGCACTCAGATCTTGGACGAGGTCGATCGGGCTGAGCATATAGACAAGCATGCGCTTAAGATCATCGTGACCACGGATCATGGCTGTGTTAATGCTCGTTACGGCAAGCAGGTGTCGCTACCAGCTGCTCTCTCCAAGTATGTCGAAGACTCGATGAGCCTAGAGCGTCATGGCCGAGTAGCCTTGCTCTGCACTGCTCCAGCCGATGAAGGTGTGCCGGAGATGAGAAGGCAACTAGAAGACTTCTATAGTGACAACGCAGAAGATTGGCATGTGATCTGGGGGCAGGACGCCGAGGATTGGGGCTTACCTCCGATCGACAAAAGAGGTGATCATGTGCTATGCTGGCTGTTGCCGCGGAGGCTGGACTATCTGGCACGAGGCAGAGGGGCCCATGTCCACGGCGGATTCTCCCTCTTTGAGACAATTGTGCCAGTGGCTCAACTACGCTACGGCAAGGAGCGTCCGGTGGTCGCACCGCGTCTCTTCTTTACCGGAGGACTCGATTCGCTGCAGAAGGGGCGAGAGGCAACTCTTCGACTCCTGATTACCAACGACAATGATGCACCGCTGACCGATCAACAACTCACGTTGCTCGGACTGGGAGTCAGCAACCTACGACTGCCTGACGTCAGGCCGAAAGACTCTGCCTCGTTGTCGATAACGGGCACGCCAACGGAATCAGGCCGAACTAGGCTACGCATCTGCGTACGATATCGAGTGGGCCTTTCCCCCATTCGCCACTTGGAGGTGGTTAGGGAAGTGGACATTCAAATGAGCCACGAAGAACGTATGCGCATGGAGACACAGCGCGACCTATTCTAAAGGATAGCCGCTATGCAAACCACAAATGAGCATCCACTCTGGAGCAGGAAGCTTGAAGAGGTATACCCTGGCGCGGTCGTCGACAAGTCTATTGCTCAGAGGCTTGAAGCGACAAAGCTGCCCCGCTTCGTTGCCGAGTACTTGATTGCCATGTTCTGCAAGGGCGATGACGTGGATGAGGGAATCATGGAACTCAATGAGCAACTCCGTCGATACATGCCAGAGCGCAAGGAGAAAGACGCGGTGCTTGACGTTCTGGAAAGGACAGGAGAGTACAAACTGATCGATCATTTCAAGGTCGAAGTAAGCCTATCAAGGACAGAAACGCAGACGCACAAAGTCAACATACCAACCCTGGGCATACGCGACGCTTATATATACCGCGATATCCTGGACGCGCACCCTCGCCTGCTCACCGACGGGGTCTGGGGCCGTGCTAAGTTGAGGTACATACCCGAGAACAAGCAGATCTTCGTAGCGGATTTCAAGCCTTTCCAGCTATCGCACTTCAGCCTGGACGGCTATGTGGAGGGACGGTCAGAATTCACGTCCGAGGAATGGGTTGAAGTTCTGGTTAGCAGCGTGGGTTTGAATCCTCAGTCCTATACTCCAGAGCAACGGACATTGGTGATTTCTCGCCTTATTCCCATGGTGGAGAAGAATACTCACTTGATTGAACTGGGACCGCCCGGCACGGGCAAGACTTATACGTTTGACAGAATTTCAGCCTACACTTCCGTCATATCAGGAAGCATAATTAGTGCCCCAGCGCTATTCTACAACGCCACACGACGAACCCCAGGCATACTGGCTCTGTACGATGTCGTCGTGTTCGATGAAATAGACAAGGTGAAGAAAGGCTTGCCAAAGGAAGTGGTGAACAAGTTGCTCAAATTCATGGAAAGCGGCACGTACGATAGACTGGGCGTGGAAATACCAAGCGGAGCGTCAGTTATGCTGGTTGGGAACCTTCCGCCGGACCTGCAAGCGGACTTCGAAAGGCTCCCTCTTTTCAGAATGCTACCCGAAGAGATGCAGCACAAAGCTTTCTTTGATCGCCTATCGGGCCTCGTCCCTGGTTGGGACCTTCCTGTAATCAAGGGGTCGGACAAGCACTTGTCGAGATACAACGGGTTTGCTGCCGACTACTTTTGTGAAGTCCTTCATGCTCTCCGAGAAAAACGAGACTACCAATATCTGGTCGATTCCCATGTCAAACTTCAGAATGAGACTATTCGGGACGAGAAGAGCATCAAGCGATTGGCCAGTGGTCTCTTGAAGCTCTTGTTCCCGAAGCCTACAGAAGCAACGTTCACTCCTGAAGAGATTGCGTTGTGTGTTGATATCGCTCTTCGATACCGACAGCGTGTCATCGATCAGCGGTACTTGCTGTATCAGGATCCACGAGACGACAGAAGTCTAGCGTATTCCGTTCCTTTGGCTCACGGATTCTAGGCGATAGCACGCTGACAGACCCACAATGGTGCTTGCCTTCTTTTATTGTGGAAAATCAGTAGTGGGGAATACAGCGCGCGTGGGCGGCAACCGTATAGCCTTGGCCGAGAGGCTAGAGGGCTGAGCACGTGGTCAGAGAGGGGTGGTAGAGAACCTGGACTTGCAACGGCTGGCCCAACGAGATGTGCGTAGAGTGGGATAGTCGGTGTCTATGAACGTGCTTGTGCATGCTGGCGTCCTACCTCCGCTGAAGTTCAGAGCGGGGTAGAGAAGACCAGTGAGTATGATCCAACAAGAGGATCGACTGTAAAAACTCTCATGTCCGTTCTGTCGCACAAGATACCTTTTGCGACTCAATTTCGAGCGTGAAGTTCATTCGCTTGGTTCTATAACCACTTTATGATAGCTCACGATTGTAGAGAGCGCATCCCATAGTTTGACAAAGTGGGCCCAAGTGTTTGGTCGTGTTCTGGGCCTCATCCTCACACGCTTCTACGTACTACTCTGGTCTGACGAGTATCACTTGACAAGGGCATGCGTCTCCGGTAGAATCGTATTTGAATGCAGATGCAAATCAGGGAGGAGGGAAGCCAATATGGCTCAGAGGCGCTTCGGGCCAACGGTTAAGCGGCTCAGACTACAAAAGGGTATGAGCCAAAAGGAGCTGGCGGAAGCAGTAGGCATAGACTTTGGTTATTTGAGTAATATAGAGCGAGGCAAGGTCAATCCGCCCTCGAGAAAGGTTGTCTCAAAAATAGCTGAGCAGCTGGGCGTGGACAAGGATGAGCTTCTTGTTCTGGCGGACCGCGTACCTAGTGATATCGAGCCCATCATCACGGAAGGCCCTTATATTCCTGCGGCTCTTAGACGAGCAAAAGGGTTAAGCAGGCAAGATTGGCAGAAGATCGACAATTTTATCCAGAAACTTAAGGACCAGCAGGAGGAGAAAGAAATATGACCTATCGCCGTATCAACTACGAAGAGGAAGCCAACGCCTTCTTGGACGAGTACTTCCGCAAGACAGGGAACAGCATCGGGCGTCCGGTCCCCATCGAGCAGGCTGTCGAGGTGGTATCTGGGTTTGATGTGCTCTATGACAACTCCGAATTGAACGAAAACGAATCTGGGCGCACTGACTTCCGGCACAAAGTCATTACAATAAGGGTGGACGAGGTAGAAGGCAGGCAAAGGTTCTCTCTGGCGCACGAGGGCGGCCACACCCGCTTACATGCTGATAAGGTTGACCTCCTAACAAAGCCGATCCCTGGCCTATTTGGTGATTACGCGCGGCCCCATCTCTCCCGGCGCGGGAGCAACCAATGGTATGAAGTTGAAGCTAACAAGTTTGCTGCCTCGGTCCTCATGCCGCTGAGACTCCTTCGCCCAGCCTTTGAAGAAGCGAAGGAGAAATATCACAACTTATCTGGAAGCTGTAAGCAACTCCTAGCTATCGTCACGGCCGACCTAGCCCGGCAGTTTAGAGTGTCGCAGGAGGCCATGAGTTACCGTCTCAAGAACACGGGGCTCTTGCAGGAGTTATATACACGTAGCTTGTTTTAGAGGGCTTATAGCCAGCTCGATCCATTGGCAAGCATGCAAGCCCAATTAACCCTACTTGACAGGGTTTTTATTTTCGCCTATAATTGTATTTGTATGCAAATCCAAAGCAAAGGGGGTGAAAACATGACTGACAAACCCAAGCCCGAAATCAGGGGCAAAATCAACATCTTCATAAATGACCAGAAATTCGTTGCCCCTAAATCTTCCATGACCGGGCGCGAGCTCAAGGAGTTGGGAGGTATCCCTTCCGGAAACCGCCTGTTCCTTGAAAAGCCTGGCCCTCAGGAGGACAAACCCATCGGTGACGAGGAACTCGTGGAACTTCGGAGTGGGATGCGGTTTTATGATCTCCCGCCCATGAGCGTGGGGGTGAACCTATGACGCCTCGAATCCAGGCTGATATCGACCGGCTGAGGCAAGACTTTTCCGATCTCACCATCACAGAGCCTAGCGACGGGACAGTCCACGTGAGGATACCTGATCTCCACCTTCCAAACTGGTGGAATCCAACTGCGACCAGGGTCCTTCTGGTAGTCCAACCCGATTTTCCGAACAGCCGTCCAGCCTTTTACGTCGGACATGAGGTGCGCAACGCTGCTGGGAACCAGCCGCGTGGAGCCAATGGGCCCCATGCTATTGATGGCGAACAGTGGATGGGACTATGCTGGAATTGGAATTGGGACCCGGGGCGGGAAACCCTTTGGCGACTCGTGAAGGCTGTCGAGAGACGCTTCGATGAGCATGACTAAGTACTACGTTCGCATCACTGCTCCTGATTATCAGACCCTTCTCGCCAACCTGTTTGGACACCCGGAAGGCTACGAGGAGGGTGCGTTCATGCTGGCGGGTCGAATCAGGCTACCGGGCCGTCTTATATTTGTGGTACGGGAGGTGCTACCTGTTCCTCAGGACGAAATCATCTCCCACTCTTCTATGCACTTGGATGCGAGGCCTGAGTTTATCGCCAGGGTTTTGAAGCGAGCTCGGGCAGATAGCCTCTCTGTCATCCAGGTGCATTCTCACCCTTTTAGTCGAGGCGGTGTGGGCTTTTCCAGCCGCGACCACTTTGGCGAGAAGAGGCTTTTTCCAAAGATAGCCCAACGAGTCCCGGGAGTTGAACACGCCGCGCTCCTCTTCGGCCACAACGCTTACGCTGGCCGCGTCTGGAGGCCAGATGGGAATGCCACCGTCCCTGTATCCTCGCTTCGCATCGTGGGGCCAGTGGTACGCGACCTCCCTCCGACAGGTGTCACCAAGACTGAGCTCGCAATAGACCCAATTTACGACCGTCAGGTTCGAGCTCTCGGACCTCACGGGCACCGATCTCTCCAGGCCTGCACGGTGGCAGTTGTGGGCACTGGGGGCAATGGTAGCCATATCGTCCAGGCGCTCGCCCGCATGGGAGTCGGCTGTATCATCGCCGTGGAGCCAGACCTTGTCGAGGGAAGCAATCAGCCTCGTCTTGTTGGCTCTACACCAGAGGATGCATCTAAGCGTGTCCCGAAGCTGGAGGTTATGGAGCGCCTTGTGCGTGCGGCTAACAACGTGACCAAGTTTATAGGAATCAAAAGGCCCTTAGCACACCACGAAGCCCTTCACGCTGTGCGGGAGGCAGATTTTCTATTCTCGTGCACGGATAACTTTGCCAGCCGGACCTTGCTGAATGACTTAGCTTACCTCTACCTCATACCACTAATTGATATGGGGCTGGAGATTCAGCCGGATGAGAAGGGAATGATTCGGAAAGCCAGTGGCTACGTGATCACCGTCATACCCGGCTATCCTTGCCTACGGTGCATGGGGGTTGTGACCGACGAGGCATTGGTCATGGAGCGTAAGAAAGCACAGCGCTACGGATACCTTGGTGACAAGGATGAACCCGCCGCTCAGGTCATCAGCTTCAATGGCTTGGTAGCCTATCACGCTGTAACCGAATTCGTCGCGATGGTCACAGGCTTCCGCGCTGAGCGAACTCGCCCCACATATCAGCTTTACGACTTTCTAACTGGCGGAAGTAGAAAGGCGGAGATGAAACCAGGGCACGCCTGCACAAGGTGTAAGGAACTCCTGGGCTTGGCCGACATACGACCGCTTGAGTCTTTCCCATCACCGTGAATCTCTCGGTTCGTTAAATAAGTATTAGAAGGCAATCGTGTATTGCCGTTCCATCAGCCTCTCCGTCTGTGAGGCGCGGGAGCGGGAGACCAACTCCATGCCCTGATATGGGTTTGATCAGGCAGGTGAAGCGAGAGCTGACGAATTGGGCTTAGCTAAAGGGTCTGGGCTCAGAATCAAGAGCCCGGGCAAGAACGTCTGAGAGCTCCCGATCTTGCCAGCCTCGCTGTCCTGTTTCGCGAATGAGAACTTACCTGCACCCAGATGGGACTTGTCTTGCGCCTCACTAGATCTGGCGCGGTCTCGAGACGCCCCGCCGAGCCTAGGGAAAGGATTTCAATCGCGTCGTTAATGTGATCATCCGCTTGAGAAAACGACAAGACAGTTGGTCAGTTCCCAGATGCTCAATAACATCCTGGCCTTGTTGTAATTTCCGGTACGCAGATCAGCTGACGATAACGTGCTCCTAGCACTCTTCCGCCGTCTACACATAGCCACACTGTCAACCCTCCCCCACCTTTCTTAATTCCCCTTTTCTTTGCGCACGAAATCAAGATAAGGAAAAGCAAGCAGAAGAGGAAGACGTAGAGCGGATAGCTATGTGCAACTCGGCCGTTTTGGCTTCTCTTAGGACCCTCAGGGCTGTAGTATTGACATCATGCCGCCGAATGCGCTAACATTGAAGTGCATGACCATCCGCTTCAACGAGGATCATCGCAGGCTCTATGCAGACAAGCTAGTGGATTTGGCAAACATAGCGATTGGAGCCCTCGTCTTCGGACAGATTCTTTCCGAGCGAGGCTTTTCGTTTCGAGTGACGCTCATTGGGCTCATCGTCTTTATATCTGGATATTTGATAAGCTATGTCTTTCTTAGAAGGGGGTGATTGAAGATATGGCCTTGACGCCTTTAGAGTGGCTTCTTGTCGCGATCGTGGTCTTTATGTGGTTACTCGCTCTTCCGGTCATAGTCGAAAAGGGACGGAAGAGAAGTTCCAGGTAGTTATCAACGTGGCCCGGAGGCTTCTTCCTCTCCAGCTGAAGTCTGGTCCCCTCTACTCTCCTTCGCGCTCATCCCTTGAGAGAGGACCTTCCTCACTGTAGCGGCGCCACTCCTCAAGGGTGACCACTGCCGGTGAGGAGAGGATAGCCCTAGCAAGCGGGAGCTCTTCAAACTCCTGGACGGCCTTGCAATAATCAGCCTCCTGGACCCATTCTTGGCGGTCGAGGAGCGACCGTGAATAGCGACTTATCCCCACCAGGATAAAGGTGATTCGACCATCCTCCTTGCGTCGCTTAGCCAGGAATTTGATACCGGTGTCTTCCATCATGTCCATTATATGATCCACAAGCTCATCGGGAGGGATCTCAGCAATATCCTCACCCATGGTTTTAGCTAGTGAGCCAAGGAGAAAGGAGAAGGTCTCCGGGCCAGGCTTGAAGTGGTAGGCGCGACTCTCGAAAATTTCTTCTGTCTCCTCATTAATCGATATGACAGTTGGGTCTTTGTCGATACCTTCAAATTCGTGGTCCTTTTCCGCGGGACCCTCTAAGGAGGGCCGCATCAGCCAGGCCCGTATCTTATCGTTTTCGAAATCGGGTTCACGCTCCTTCATACGTAAGATAAGAATAGTATAAGCGGCTCAGGCTTTTCTCACTCCACAAAGAACCAGTTTCTGAAAGCCCGCTATCTCGTCTGCCCGCTGCTCTACTCTATCCGGGACCTTGCACCGATTCTTCTCTATTGCGTGGCTCTCCAAGCAGGCGGGAGAGAAGATCAGCAGCGGTGCGGAGTTCATCGGCCCGCCAGCGGCTCTCCTCTCCAAGCCGGGGAATGTCCTCTTCCCTCACCTGCCGTAGCAGGATCCCAAGTGCCCAGGCGTCGTCGCTGGACAACCTGGGTCGACCCTTAAACCTGGCTTCAGCGGTCTGATACCAGCTCTCCAGCTCCTTCACCATCTCCTCTTCACTGTCCCAGTAAAAGTTCCAGGCCTTGCCAGAGACAGTCAAGACGGCCTTCTCTCCAGCCACCATGACGGCAACACAGGTATCCATGTATGAGGGTTGGACGAAGATAGAGATGAACTCCTTGACTCCTGTACGCTCTTTGAGCTCCTCCCTGACGGCGAAGAGAGGATAATAGAAAAGGCTTACAATATCCTCTACGATCCCATCGCCTAGGAGATGTTCAGGTATGCAGACCCTGTGCTCTGTCAGGTAGAGGGTCTTGAAAGTATCCTCGTCTTCATCGACTAGCCAAGAGCCCCACTCTTCGTTGAGTGCCTTCCTCAGGCGTCGAAGGATGCTTCTACCGATCGGGTACTCCTCGTCCCCTTCGGTTGATCTAGCATCCAAACTCCACTCGACAAGTCCCACAATTTTGTGTACTATTGAGCCCACATATCCTGGAGGTGGATAGGTGAAAGAGAAGGAAGAGACGATGCGCACCCATATCGTCATTCCCAAGGATTTGGTCAGGACGGTAGACGCCCTTGTAGGCAGGAGAAAGAGGAGCGCCTTCTTTGAGGAGGCCGTGAGGGAGAAGGTGGCTCGGATGAACCTCTTGCGGGCCTTGGATGAGACCGCTGGGGCCATCAAGGCGGAGGATCATCCCGAGTGGGCCTCAAGCAGGGATGTGGCAGGTTGGGTGTCTGACCTGCGGGAGAAGGATAGAGAGCGGCTCTCCAAGAGAGAATAGAGGATGACCCGTTACCTTTTAGATACCACCGTCCTGATCGACTATCTGAATGGGCGGCCCCATGTAGTAGATGCCATCAAGCGGCTGGCGCAAGAGGGGCATATTCTAGGTGTTTGTTGTATTAAGGTCACCGAGCTCTACGCCGGCCTGCGGGAGAATGAGAAGCCAGCGGCCGAGAAACTTATCGAGAACCTGACCTATTTCCAGGTCACACCAGAGGTGGCCAGGAAGGCCAGAGAATATATCTATGGCTTTGCCCGCAAAGGCATCATCCTAGGCACCAGCAATGTAACCATCGCTGCCGTGGCTATTGCCAACCATGCCATCTTTGTGACTGCCAATGTGCATCACTACCCGATACCGAATGTTCAGTTGATGGAACTTCCGACTCGGGCTGAGTAAGCTTACCTGTACGCTAGTCTTACTGATTCTGGAGATAATCTATGAAATCTGAGATCTTTAGCGTTACTTTGTCTGATGGCTCAGTCTTCACGATGCCTGACCCTCGCTGGCAGAGGGCGTTGGAGCTGAAGAATCCGAAAGGCTGGAACACCCCTTCTTTCGAGGAGGAGTTCCGTCAAGCGGTGGCCAAATACTGGGAAGAGAGAAAGGAGCCCACCAAATTCGAGTTCGATGAGCCCTGGCAGGAGGAGTATGAGACCCAGGCTGCGCTTGCAGAGAAGGTGATGTATCAGTATATCAGAGCGGCGCTCTTCGCGGTGGCATTCAAAGAGATGGGGGTTGAGACTCAGGTTATCGCCCTTTCTGATGGGAGCGCAAGGAACCTGTCACAGGAGCTCGAAGAGGAGGCACTCGAATAGGGCTTATTTGGATGATCCCCTATCTAGCGACGCCTGTGCAGAGAAGGCCGGTGGGTATTCCTGGACATGAACGTCACTTTCTGCTTCTCTGCCCGTTGCTCAAAAAGGGACATTCGCGGCAGATGAGGTGCCTCTCGTGCGAGACGAATTTGCGCGTGCAACTTGACAACTCTTGCATAATACATTATAATGGGATTTGGAATTTACAGCGACTAAGGAGGGTGTAAATGAAAGAGGGTGAGTTGATGAGGAAAATCGTCCGACCATTGCGAGGTGGGCAGATCACCATCCCGGCTGAGTTTCGGGAGAGACTAGGTATTGATAAGGAGACCCTTCTTCAACTGACCCTGTCAGAAGGGGAGTTACGCATCCGACCGGTCAAGGTCACCGAGAGAGTCGGTGGTTCAGCCTGGGTTAAAGAACTTTACGCTCTCTTAGCTCCTGTGAGAGAGGGTATGGAGAAGTATAGCGAAAAGGAGATTGACGCCGATATCGAGAAGGCATTAATCGAGGTTCGGGCGCGACGGGATTAACGATGAGGGCGGTTCTAGATACCCAGGTATTTGTTCGGGCCCTGATCAATCCCAAGAGTAGGTCGGGGCTCTTGCTTTCCAAGTTTTCTGACCGATTTACCATTGTCGTCTCGCCCCAGGTGCTTCAGGAGATCCTCGAGGTTCTCTTCCGCTCGGAGCTGACAAAGAAATATAAGAGGCTTGGCAGGATTGACGTCGAGAAGGTGATCTCGCTTCTGGCTGAGGCTGAGGTTGTGGAGCCAAGGGAGAGCGTTTCGGTCTGTCGTGATCCAAACGATGACAAATTCCTGGAGTGCGCCATTGCTGGGAAAGCGGACTACATAGTGAGCGAGGATGAGGATCTCCTGGTGATCAAAGAGCATCGGGGCATTAAGATCATCGACACTGAGACCTTCTTGGATCTGGTGAGAAGAGGTGGGTGAGCATCCACAGAGTACCGCTTCACCGTCTCATAGCTGCCCTGGTACCCCCTCTCTTCGATCTCCAGATAGAGCTTGGTGGCACTGAGTTTTTCGTACCTCTCAAAACGCTGCTGGATGTAACATCCGATGTACTCCTTGTAGGGATCCAACTTCGAGGCCCGCCGTGGACCGCTGTCCTTACAGGATCCCGTGGGATAGAAGGGCACCTCCTTGCGCTGGAGGGCTCGACTAACTGTCTTGCGGTCGATAGCCAATCGCCGAGCGATCCCGATCTTAGAAACTCCTTGTTCCTGCAGAATCTTGACCATCGCCCACTCTTTTACGCTAATCATGGGATATCCTCCTCTCCGATGGGTTGAAAGTTCCCTCTGGGGAGGATAGTCCCTGCTCATCCCCTTGTCCAGGAGTGGGGCATTTTGCATGACCATAGTTGGGGATTCTTGATGACCATAAATGTGGACTTTTCAGTGACCAAATCTGGGACTTTATAGATTCCACTAACACTATCACAGGCGGATTGCCTCGCCCAGGATCGGCACATGTACTTCCACTAAGGTATTCTGGAGACCCTCCACGAAAGCCTGGGGATCCTCAGTATGCACTGGGATCGCCTTCCGTGGCTGGATTCGTTTAATCATATCCACTAGCTGAGGCCCACTTGCGTGCCCCGACGCATGAAGGCCGCTACCGCTTTCCGGATTCTCGGGATCGCCGACGAAATCCAGTCCAAAGAAATCAAGCCAGTTGCGGATCCTTTCCATGTCCAGGTGCGCCGCCTCGTCATACACTTCGCTGGAGGAGTAGATGTAGACGCCCTCCTGTGGATCTATGTCGATGAGAGCGGAAAGGTCCCACAGGGAAAAGCACAAGATGTAGTCTCCAGGGTGTTTCCCCGCCTGTCGCCCGTCAATCAATCTCCCCTCGCTACCATATCCGTAGAAGATCTCCTGCTCCCATTTGCCAGGGGCGGACTTAAGGGTTTGGTAGAGAATCAAGGCCGGATCGTCCACTACGGATCGAAGATCGGGCCAGGCTATGGCCATGGCTTCCAGGAGATAGGCGTCCTTGGCCGTAATCGCAAGTTGTCTCGCCGTTTCCTTCGCAATTCGGAGAAAGGTGAGGAGCCGCTCAATGTGACGGGAACCGAAGTCTGCAATGACCTGACCTCTCGCCCCTTGTACGGCCGCGAGAGCGGCGTCATAGACATCCGCCTCGGTGGGGCCTTGCTCCACATCCCCAACGTGGGTCCCTTCCACGATCAAGGCGACTGGCTGTAGGGCAGCCACCGCCTCTATGAACTGCTCCGTGGTTTTGCCTCGACCTCCATGCATGCGGAAGTCACCAGTGTACACAACCCAACCGGCAGAAGTCTCCAAGGCGCACGCGTTGGCTCCAAAGATAGAGTGATCCACTGGGAAATGAAGAAGGGGAATGTTGCCGATGCGATGCGTCTGCACTCCTTCTGTTGAGGCGACATTGAGTCTCTTTGTCACGGCCGGTGAGCGGTGCCAGAACTCGTGCCTTGTGAGATCGGGTCGATCAAAGAGGACAAAAGGGCGTCCGTCGAACTCCCTGTTACCCCTCTGCGATTGACGGACGGCACCTTCTACGAGCTCGCGCTCCGAGAAGTAGCAAACACCGGACACACTCCCTGTGTCCTGGATAGCTTTGGTTATGAAGGCACTCATGGCGCTGGTATATATGGGAATGTCCTCGCGCAGATATGAGATGTATCCACTGTGGTCCAAATGCGCATGCGAGAGAAACACCCCATCCGGTTCAACTTTCTTGCGTTGAGGGGCATCTTGTAGGAGACCTCGATCCTCTGGAGAGACGGCCGAGACCAAATCGCTTCGGTACGCTCCTAGGAGAGGAGGCAAGAGTTGGAGTCTTAGGGGGTCTCTGAGCCCGGCAGCAGGGCGCTCGCCCATGAACTCTGCGAAGAACTTCGAACAGAGTGAGAAGGGGATACCAAAGTCTAGGAAGACCTGGCTGTCCAGCTCAGAATCAGTGATCAGGATCTTGTTGCCGCCGATGCAATCGACGCCGCCGTAGCAGGTAGCGGAAACTGTCATGAGCTGACAAACTCCACACAGCGGGACAAAGGTGGTCCCATCGATCCGCCTAGTGTCACCTCCCGCTGGCTCAACGATGCTGCCAAGCGTTCAGCAGTCTTCTTTCAGTGGGTGAATGTCTTCTAGGCCCCTGATCCAGTGTTGCTCCTCGGGTGTCAGATACGAGAGTTCCTGTTTGAGCGCGCTCTGTTGAGCCCCTATGAAGCGTCTCCAGGCTTTGTCGAGCCTGTCTTTGCGGAATGCTCTACCCTCTCTCTTCAGCCCTTGCCCGTACCGCCAGACGATGTATTCCCCAGCCTTCCGCTCGAGAAGAATCGCCCGTCCTGCTATCATGGCTGTCGCAATTATTCTGTCTTCTTCCACCGTCTGTCTTCCTTTCTTCGCTGTAGCGGGATAAGCGGCTGGCTGAACATCGCTCCCGGACTTGATGCCAGCGTCGGTGTCAAGTTCGGATTCCTGGGGTCTCAGTACCGCAATGAATGCCTCTGCGTACGCCAAGAACCAAGATGCCAACACATCGCTCAATTGATCCCTTGGCCCTGAAACCTCGTAGTTCTGGCCCGCCTCAATGTCCGCCCACTCCAATACGTCGGAATGGCCTGCCAATCCTTGCTTCACCTCTATGATTTCGCGAACTTGTTCCCTCCTCAGACGCTCGAATGAAGCCTTGCATACCTCGCGCCCCTTCTCCTCCAAGCGGCACCAGACTCGTCCCCAAAGGTTCCACTGCCTGTCACCTGCAAGGTCACCACGCCAGTTGATCCGCATGTATATGGCCCGCCCGGGCAGCCCGTCAAGATCTGCATATATGTCGTAACCGTTCTCGTACGGCCAGTCAGGTCTGAAATGCAATGGTCTCGGGAATGATAGGTCGATAGAACGTCGCTCTATTTCTTGTCGCAAGTGCACAATGAAATCTCGAAAACGACGTCGTGTCGGCGTATCAGGGTACTTCCGCTCTCGCGAGCGACCTTTCTCGATCAACGTCCTCACAGCTTCAGTTCCCTCCGCCGCTAGTTTGGCCATCATCATCTGTGCTCCCGTGCCGCGTGGCCATGCAAGTTGACTCAACCAGCGGAAGAAGTGCTCCCAAGTCACCCTGGCCTTTCTGTCCCCAGCTGCTTGGTCTACCTGAAGTAGCTCAAACTCTGCTGTCCCGATGCCCTCATCGGGCGTGAGAAGCACCATGCATATGCGAGGATTACTCCCGAAGCCCGTTCGTCCCCAAGCCCTCTCGGTGACCCGCCTTTTCAAACCATTATACTGACCTTGGAGCTGACCCCTTCGAATGGATTGCGAGCGGATCTTGTTCTCTATCCCTATCAGCCATCCACCCCAACCAATTGCCAAGTCCACCTCTGGGTCACTAAGTCCGCATCGAACCAGATATGGAGCCTTCTCGTCAATCGTCGTGGCGTGCCTGGACAACTGATCCCTGAACTTCGTCCAGAGCTCTTCCTGGACCTGTCTGATTGCTTCGTCGGTGCTAGGATCAAGCAATGTGGCAAGGAAACGCGTAGTTCCGGTTTCCTCAACTATGAAGTGCCGCAGGATGTTGTCGCTCATTCCTACATACCTATGATCTCGAGACGCGAGGCTGTCGGGGCGTGAGTAGTCACTCGCCACCTCTCGGGTTAGTCAAAGTGCGGTTTGGACATTCCGTTGTCGTAGAGCCCGCTAGTGCGAACCCAATTTCTCTTGTGCCCTCGTTGCGCGAGGAGTCCTCGCATCCCTCAATCTCGATACGAGGGCTCGTCTGCATACCTGGCAGGCGAGCCCTTGTATCCGCGGTGAGTGCCAGGGTCCGCCATACCCTCGCATTTAGCCTCGATGGTTACGCCGAAACCACGAGGCTTTTTCTATTCTCCCGTTCGGAAACATTCTAGCGTAGCTCTCAAGCGATATCAAGACTCAAGGGTTATGATGTAATGGTGATGGGAGGCGTTGCGCTCAGCACCCCCTGGTGTCATCTGCGCGGTTTAGCCTCCCTTGATAGGCTTCCGTCGATGCATTTTTCCCTCATGAGGTTATCTACATACAGCCAGGCTCATCGCTTTCGACGATCATTGCCAGAATAGCCTCTTCGTTGCCGGTCACAAGCCTACGAGCCGTGCTCTCAGGATAGTTGTGCTCTACGATCAGATAGCCCACCAAGAAGTCCCGGAATTGTTCCTTCTTGCCCTCCAGAGGAAGTGCGAGAGCTCTTTGCAGCTCTCCCCTCATTTGCAGGTAGACAGTTGTAGGATCGCTCATCAGACGAACACGGTCATCGACGGATCTGTCGGCGGAACAAACCGCGGAGTTTGGCAAGAACCCGGCCCGAGCCGAGAGTAGTCGGGCCGGCCCCCCGATTCAGATGAAGAATGGTCACACTGGGGACAATAGAAGCGATAACAATCGGTGACCACCTTCCCCGAGTAGTCTTCTGCCCCAAGGGTGCTGTTAGGTGGGCTGGCCACACAATGAGCGCCGATGTCACTACTGACGTCCTTTCGAGTCCCACCAAACCGCTTTTCAGTCCAGCTTGCCCTAATGCCTAGAGGATTTCTCTTATATGTGTGAATCTTGTTACCCTATCTCTTAGTCCCGTTTCCTGCAACAATCGCTCATAAAGGCTATGAAAACGGCCCGGGTTGTAGTAGAACCATATCTCATCATACTTCTGGAGCTTGTCGTCAAAATCATCCAGTAGATTCTCGAATTCCTCCTCTGTGACTGTATCAGGGTCCTTCTCATACCACTCATGTTCTACATCTGGAAACCAGACACCATACAAGTCCGAGAAGATCGCCCAATTGACCTGTTTCTCTTTGCATCTGTCCATGAAGCGTTGAGTTGGAGTCGCCATGTACAGCCTGTCTGGGGGTACTCTCCTACCGGTATATCGTAGCGAATCATCTTTCTTGGCACAGCAGTGCGTCATGTAGATCCTCGTCATTTGTGACCCCTCCAGTCTGGGGCGAACAAAGGGAACGTATCGTGTGACGTCGAACTGTAGAGCACTGGGCTGAGCGAAGCGAACCCAAGGCATTCTGTTGGCGGCGTATGGCGTAGGTGGCTAAGAAACCCAGTCCATCTTTCCCACCAATCTCCCTTCTTTGCAGCGAGGGCAAGCTATTTCCCTATCTTCTACTGGCCCCAGTATGAGATTTGACTGGCCACACCTTGGGCATTTCACCGCACCTTTCTCGTTGAACTCGTCTGTTGGTTCACACCTGCCGAACCATACCGAAAGGCTGTCCTGAGAAGGTTTCTTGAACTGAACCAGGATACGGTCAAACGTCTCGTCGCAGTGAGGGCAGTATAGCTCCCGTAAAGACCATGGATGCCCCGTTTCCTTGCCTCGTCCGAGAACGGAACGGGGTGGCCATAATGCCTTCGCTCCCCCTTGTTATCACGATAGAACTCCCATGGGCCGGATGTGCTAACGGAGTATCCACACTTGTTGCACCTATGGCTGTATCCAGCACCCATTTGGATAGCTCCCTACTTTCGAACAGATATGATGGGTAAGACTGCGTGAGGGGACCGCTTCAAAGATGCACCATGCTCATCCCCAAGGGCTTCCCCGGGTAGCACCTCATGATAGCGCTCGGGATCCGTCCATTCTTCCATTTCAACGCAATGGGGTCGCCAGCCAGGTGCGCAGATGAGCCCACGTATCCACGATGATTGCCAGGTCTCTGCTGCGAGCCCTGGCTTGACCTCGATGGCAGGTCCAAACATCGAGGCTCTTGCTATTTTGGGTTTGGAACCATTCTAGCCTGGCAACCCCAAGGATGTCAAGAATGGAGAACATATAAGGAACGATAAAGGGCGAGCCTGGGCGCCTTCGAAGTGCTAACCTACTTGCAACCGAGCAGCTGTTGCTTCGTAGAGCTTTGGAACTTGATAGCGATATCGGGGTTCACTCGTAGGAGGGCCTGCCAGAAATCGAACGCCCGTTCGAATCCGGTCGGCTCCGATGGATCGATATGGCAACGCACAGCTCGTGTGTATGACCCGATGACTTGGAGCTCGCTCTTGTTGGGGTCCCAGTGCCAAGGCTTCCCAGCGGCAGTGCGCAGGCATCTATCAGCCAGCTTCCGGTCCAGACGAACCGCCCTCCAGAAACGGGTCGACCTCTCGGTGCCCTTGAAGGCATAGAAGCCGTCGTAGCCGGAGGGATCAGCCAGTCCTCGTCTGATGTGAGCATTTCGCAGCCACGGCCCAATCACGTCCAGAGCAGGCTTTCTAGACACCTCGCTTAATATCTCTTCTACTTCGATGAAGCCAATGAAGTAAAAACCTGCCAGCCCAGAGAAGCGATTTCCTTCGTACCCTACCAGCCGAGCCAGGAAGAAGAGGAAGTCTCCAGATCTGACCTGGCGTATGTTCGCCGCTCTTCGGCTCATGCTGTCGCCATATGTGGGCGTGCCGAATTCAGGGTCGTCGTGTACCTGAGTGTTGTGGAACCTTTCGGGGATGTATCGAAGCAGATCCTTTTCAGGCCAGTAGTAGGATTCAAGGTCCTTAAAGGTGGGGATGTGAGCGCCTTCGAAGGAGCGATATTCTGGAATGGGGATGAACTCGAAACTGCCGTCGGCCAAGAGAGGGCTCTGCAAAGGGAAGTGGCTCGCGTTCACGCCGACATTCAGGATGAATACCCGGCCCATCGGAACCTGGAAGCTCTTGACTAGCTGATCAGAAAGTCTCTTGACCTCCCTGATGTATTCGCTGGTGGCATCCGGGGCTCTTTGAAGATGGTTCAACGCCTCCTCCAGCTCCTCGCCTCGTAGCACCTGAGTCAGCCACCTGAGATTTCCATAGGTGGTTCCCCATCTGCGGCAGATTTGGGGAGTTACGTGCAACGCATCTTCTATCCTGACGAGCTTGAGTCGCTTTGCTTTCACTGCTTTGCGCGTGCCCAACCCCGTCCAGCCCTCAAGCTCGTAGTAGCCTACAACGTAGTATTGGCCGCGAAATCGGGGATCAAGCCCTCTGTATCGAGTCACAAATAGTAGATAGCGGTAGCCATGGCGAATAGCCGCAACAACGGAAGGGTGGTTGCAGAAACGGCAGAAGTTGTATGTGCCGGTTTCGTAGTTCGGCTCGAGCTTTAGGCCTTGGCCCTGGTCATTGAGCACATCACGGATTGGCAGTGGAGAGCTTTCCGTGCAAAGAAAGTAGACGAGCTTGCCCACATGGCTCGTCGGAAGAGGCGTCCACTTCAGCACAAGAGTCCTCCTTTGCCGGTCGTCTATTCGGAAGGACGTCGTGGGCGCTACAGTTGTCTGTCCCACCAAGGCCCGTTGCTACGATGTCTGTCATGGCCGCTAACCCGAGAGTGTTGCGGCGTCTCCGAAGGGGCTGCCCCCAATGCCGCGCGAGTGGTGGGTCAGGGGACCCGGTGGCTGGTCCCACTGTCAATCTGGAGGCACGAGCCAACCCTCTCTCCTGCCGCTTGTGGCCTTCTTGGTGTGCAGGTATTGGACGAGAGGATGGTCCTTTCCAAGGCAATCTTCCGCTGAGTTTGCCACATCGCGCCAGGTGAGATGATATAGGGGAAAAGACTGTGCGCAGCTCGGAACTAGGCTCTGGAGTTTTCCGAGAGCGACTCTCTCCATCCGGTTCGACGGCGGCGTGGCCGAGCTCAACACCAGTTGGTGATACTCCTCGATACCCGTGTGCTCGCTCGCATATCGCAAGTAGAAGCCACACAGGTATTGTCGCCTCAGCTGATCAAGGTCATGCTCCCTAAGGGCGGTCTTTCGGCTGCAACCGCCCATAGGCGACAACCACTTGATTTCGCAGAACAGCAGCGTACCACCAGCCTGGATGATCAAGTCTACCTCGGTATTGGCGATCTCCTCCATCAGCCAAAGCTTGGCCTCCACTACCTGACGCCCGTACCTTGAGACCACGCGTCGGTTTTGCGGATCGTTCAGCATCTCGGCAACGAACTTCTTGTTCCATCCTCGAGGATTGGTCAGCTTGCCGTCCCTGTTGCGGCGCAGTTGGAAGGTTTCTGGCAGACCAAGAAAGCCATTGATCTCTCCTTGAGCTTCGCCAGCCTGTGTTGCGTCTGCCGTCCTTTCACGAAGGTACGCTCGAAGAGGGCGGGTGAAGAACGTCGGCTGACCAGCCATTGAGATCTCAGCCACAGCAGGGAGTTCGACCACTCCGAGGATCTGGCGAAGGAATGTCTGCCGATAGTCATCCCCAAGCAGGATCGCAAGAGTCCTGCTGACCAGGTTCGGCTCGGACCAAGAAAGTCGTTCCATGTCCATGGCTTCTCTCCCTGCTGGCTATGGGACTCAGTCAGCCCTCGCTCTGTCGAGCAAGGCTATACTCTCGGCCGCCCTTCACAATCGGACGATTGCTATCATGAGTGCGCCAAAGAGGTGAGCCATTCCGGAGGAGGAAGGAGATTGAATGGCATATCGTGCTCATCTATTTGATCGATGTTCGTGATCTTTGTCCAGAGGTATTCGTCCAAGTACTTGGCGAGAGTCTTTCTCTTTCCTTCTGCATACAATCTGCGGGATAGGTAGTCTTCAGGTCTATCTCTTCGGCCCAGGCTGACACTTTTGGCCATCTCCGCGCCGGGATGACGCAGGAAGCCCACGTAGCCTTGCCCGTTATCTGTGGTCCCCCAGTGTTCACGAATGGGCCCGTCCCACATCATGCAGAGTTTCGGGAAGAGTACGAAAAGAATCTTAGAGACCACAGTGGGGCCGCAACCATCAATATCATCAATGGCATCGTACAAGTTCTTGATCCGAGCAGCAGTGTCCTCAGAGAAGCGCCCTGCAGCAACATCACGAATGGAAAGCGCACCCAAGGAATTTCGCTCCGCCGTGCCTAGTTTGCCCAACTCCTCTGTTATTCCCTTCGCAATTCCTGGAATCTTCTTTTCCGCAATGCGGCAACCTCCCCAATCGTTCAGAAACCGCCGAACCACAACTTCTTCGATACTATCGAGGCCGTTGGCCTTTGGTGCTTTGACGAAATGATCTAGTGAATCTCTACACTTCTCAACTTCCCAGTAGTCCTTGTCTCCCTTGGTAACGATAGCGTAGATATAAGCTGCCCAAGCAAGTTCGCCAAATGTGAGCATGGACTGTATCCTCCTCTCAGGATTCGATTGCCGCGAGCCTGACCGTGGTGCAGCGACTGTCAGATGGGGCCAGCCGCAGATTCATCTAGGTGATCATACGGATCGGATCTTCTCGGAACCCTATAACGGACTCAACCTGAACCTTCTGTCCCCTATTGGTTCGAGTTGAAGTCTGGGTCGTTTGTCTTTCAGCCAAGGAGCAAGCCCATGGTCGAGCATCCACTTTCCGATCATCTTGCTCCGAAGTTCAGGACAACCTTCCCAGGATGAAGGCGCCACCGTAACACCTACAACCTCCTCATCGTCAAACTCGACGATCACGGAAGTCCATCTCTTGCGGAAATACTTGTCTCTGTCCTCCGGGACTATAGCGATGCCGTATCCCCCGCCAGTTCTGTTATTGGGTGACCCTCTATTTCACCCTTTTGCTATCATCTTGGTTGTCCCCCTTGCTGTCTTCGCCCCACTGTCGATAGCTCGTTCTAGATCTCATCCTGCTCAGAGAGTTTGGCCTAGTAGACATTGTCGCACATTTGGAACGAAGTGAACCGCAAAGCCGGCATTATGCCCTGCGCCCCCTACCATACGCAGTTACACCTTATCTCTCTATACTTCATCTTCAAATCGTCCCATATCTGGATAGTCTCCTTACACAAAGCCATCTGGTGAAAGTCATAGGTAGTAGGCGACTCTCGAATCAATCTTGAATGCATAGCATACCTTGGCCCAACTCGCTTCATCATCTTTGGATTCGTTCCGGGGTGAGGGAGCATGACTCATGGCCTCAGTATAGCACTGGGGCCTAACGGAGGCAACGGCGCGGCACCGCCAACAGATAGGGATGTAAAGGAACCAGCTTCCTGAAACCGAGACCTCGCTCATCATGAGTCACCTCTTCCTCAGAGAAACCTCAGCAGTGTTACAGAGCGACCTACGTTACCACCCAGAGGATGCTATAAGAGAAGAGCAAGTTTTCGAGATCGGGAAGACAGGTGGATATCTGTTGCCACGATCAATATATCCCACCAATAGAGAATCATTACCGGGTTTACCTTACACTGGACTTCGAGAACCTGATGCAGGGTTCTTTGGCTAGTGGAGGATGAGAGGATCACCAGGCGAGGAGATGGCTATCGGTGAAGGGAAGGAGCGGTGTGGTGGATGTGAGTGCTAATTAGATACTATAAGTGTCAGCCCTGCTTGGGGATCTCACTACCTATCTCCTGCAAAGGAGTACCTCTCCTCACTTACTCTCAACGCGTCATACGAACTTTACGCCGTAAAACCGCTCCGCAGTCTCTCTGTGAACCATATGCAGGGTAACCCCATAAACTTTACGGCGTAAATTCTTCACCCTTCCCGCCATACGGGCTAACACCTGGTTTAGATCTTCGTCCGTTAGCTCAAGATCAAGCCGGGTGATGACCTGCATTCACCCTTGCCTTCATTTTCGTCGCCAGTCACTAATGCCAAGCGATTTGATGAATGCGGCCAAGTGAGCTATTCAGCCAATTAACACTTCTCACTGAAGATACCTGGCATTCATGTAGCTCGCCAGTAAGGCATCAAACTCTGGATCGCCGCCTATAGCTTGTGGCGCAAAGCGGTTGACATCTATAGCCGTGAGGCCGCGGAGCGCTTCAGTGGCATCAAACGCATAGGTCCAGAGCGCCGCCCACTCATCCGCTGCTATGTTGACGGTGGCAAATTGCCTCCCTTGAGTCTTGAGCTGTTCGATCTGCTCGAATAACGTTTGCTCCTGGGCCTTGCAGTCGCGTAATTGCTTCTCCAGCAGGATGGCTTCGAATTCCCGTGTTGGGTTTAGCCGGCTTTTGAGGAAGAGAACCTTGTTCCTGAGCACAAGAAGAGCTGCGCGCAGTTCCATGTACTTCACAACCAGGGCCGTCTCTGGCAACGGCTCATTTTGCAGCGAGGGCAGTAAGTCGAACATATCCGCCGGTGGATTTACCAGTAGAATAGCCCATGTATAATCCTGCACCATGCGCGTCACTAGCTGTTGGATCTTGTCTCGGCCCACACGGTGGACCTTAGGCCACAGCGGCCTCCCATTTATCACTGGCGTGAGGTAGGCAAAGTCATAGTGGCTGGTCACCTCGGCTAGTTGCCCGAGGATCAATGCCAGCTGCTCGTTTTGGCCCGCAAAGTCCAGAACTTCATAGGCGAGACAGAGACTAACAAGTGGATGGTCAATAAGAGGGCCAGTAGGATAATGAAACCTCAACCCCTGAGCCATCAACGGTTCCATGGCAACTCGAACGGCTTGAGCAAATGCGTTGATCCATGATTGCTTCCACATCCTGACAGTTGCTCGAAGGTCTCTAACGCGACGACGTGGCTGCTCGAACCAGAAGTCCAACAAGTCGGCCAAGAACTCACATGCTCGCAGTTCTTGCTCAGCGTAGCCGGGCAATTCGAGATGCTGTCCCTCTGCGCGAAGAATGGTTTCAAAGCCTGACTGCATACCGGGCAATACCTTGAGCGCCTCCCGCAAGTTGTAGCGCATCAAGCGGGATGTTTGGGCATTTCCATCGTTTGGATCGTGTTCCGAATACTGACGGACGAAAGCCCCAATCCGATGTCGCCAATCTTCCATCGCTTTCTGTTGCCTGGCGAATTGCTCTTCGATCGCTTTCGGAAGCTTTGGAGCGATTCGCAGACTAGCATCCAGCTCGGCGATCAGGGGATTGAGCTGAGACGTGTTGAATTGTCGACCTCGATAGACCAGTTGGTATCCTCGGATGAGTCCTTCAACGAGTGCTAGCGCCTGCCGTCGAACCTGATCCCAGCGCTGTGCCCAATCGTGGATCAGCTTGGCTGCGTAATGGTTGTCAACTATCTTCATGTAGATAGAATTTCGCTTGGCATCTAGACTCAGTTGCAGCGTATCAGCCGGGATGGCTTTGCGGGTGTCATCAACTGGGATCTCCATATCAACCAGGGCGGGGTAGAGCCCCTTGCTGCAATAGTGCTCATAGACGGGAAAGAACTGGTGCAGGCTTTGCAGCCTTGAAAGAGCCTGGTCATGCGGTGATACCTCACTGCTTTCATCGACAATGAACTCGATGCGGATATCCTGCTCCTCTTCCCAGATCGTGGGCGTCTCAGTGAGTAGCTTGAAGTAGCCGAACAGTCGCTCCTTGTCGGGCCGTAAGAACTCCCGGTACCTCGCCGGAACCAGCTGGAATAGCGCTTTCAGAAAGACCGCGGCTGCATCTGCACTAGAAGTATAGACCTTGGGCTCCCATGCCTGGCCACCCAGGGCTTCCCGAATGCTTGGGCTGTCAACGCGGTAGAAGGCATACCATGTCGCGAGGTCAGCCAGTTGACTCAAGTCACTCAGCAACTTCTCTTCATTGAGACTTGACTCTACCCCGCCCAAGAACCTTGCGCCCAAGCGTTCATGGCCTAATTCGCCTCGCGGCGTGAACCGTCGAGCCATGTCGCGCATCTCAAGGATGTGCGGTGTCCGACCCCCAAGCAGCTCAGCCAGCTCACTCACAATGTCAATCTCTGAAGCCGGTAGCGTAGAAGCAGTCAACATAAAGAGCGCTGGAGGTCCCGCGAGTTGGAAGGCCCTGTCAAACAACTCTTTATGCTGGTAGAAATACAAGCTCTCATCAGCGTAGAAGAGAGCTTCCAAGCATCGGTTGATAAATGCGACGTTTTCGCCTCGCGCTCGCCGTACCAGTGCTTTCAGCAGTTCCTCATGATCAAGATTGGAACTAGCGAAGGCGTTGGTGATCAAGGCTTCCAAGTTCTCGATATCCAACGCCGGGATCAGTTGGTTTAGAGTCTGTTCAAGGGGGACAGGATCATGCAACAACTTGACCAGGTGCTTCGAGCGTATGAAGTGAAGGCCCTCATAGTAACCATCTGTACGGAGAATATACTCTCGCTCCAGTGACGCCAAAGTAGCCTGGGGATCACCTTGGAAGGAGGCCAGGGCGAGGATGTCAGAGACCCTGATTCGCGCTCCATGAGATTGGGCAACACTAACCAATCGTAACACCTGCAGCTTAGCCCGGTCTTCTCGCAGCCGATCCATTGTCCGAATCTGGCCCTCCAGACGTTCTGCCAACATCTGACCTTGAGTGATCAGGTAGACGAATTCGATAAGCAATCGTCGTTCAGCCACCTGCTCGTATGCCCATTCGGCGGAGGGCACATTTGAGGCAATCCTGCCCTGGTGTTGAAAGTAGGCGAAGATGCGTCTCGCCTCATCCAGTGACATCTCTGGCGTGATGGTTTCCCAGACGAATTTGCTCTCCCCTTCCGCATAACGGTACCAATCCTCCTCGCGCGTTGCGACGAGGAAAAATACGTCCTCCCCGGCCAATTCCCCGACCAGCCGATGCCAGTACCGGGTGGAGAGGCTGAGGTTATCGATGAGGACCAGCAACGGCAAACCAAGTGTCAGGTAGGCTTGCAGGAATTGCTTGAGCGGTCCAAGCATGCTTTCGTCGTTGAAGGTTCTCAAGATGAACGTTGTGTCAGGGTGATAGTGCTCATAGGCGTAGCGGTAGAGTAGCGTAGACTTGCCTTGCCCGCTCGATGCACGTAACACGCAAACTCTGACCCGTGAGAAGACATCTTTGATCTGCCTGATCCAATCTGGCCGGGGCGCATCGAGATCTGCGACGATATGGCCTGGGCGAGCATTCTTGCCTTCGTAGTAGTCCTCTGGGTGCGGTTCTACCTCAAATACGAGGGGAGTGATGAGACCCTGTTGAACAGCGGGATTGACGGGGCCAAGGCTGATCCTCTCCCGAATCCGCAGCTTCATGACCTCCAAGTCTTTCTTCGACAAGGATGTGCGGCGCATCGCTCGATCAGCCACCTCGGAGAAGAGAACCATCAGATAAAGTTCTTCATTCCCAGCAGCTACATCGAAGTACTCGATGATGGCCGCTCTTGCCCCTCGAAGCACCTGCTCTTCGGACAGTTGCTGGAAGGAAATCCGGCGCACCAACTGGCCAAAGGCTTGTTGCGGCAAGCCAGCACCCTGACAGATTCGCCGGAGATCCTTGCGCAGGTGTCCAGGCAAGTCGGCCCGGTTTCTATTGCAGTACTGGGCGAAGGTGGCCAGACTGCCCTTGAATCCGAAGTTGGTGACCAGCAAGAAATGAGCGCGAGAGTCCAGCAAGTAGGTTTCGGCAAAGCGCTCTAGGAGTTTCTTCTGTTTCAGCCAGCTCAAACCCTGCTTATTGTTAGACCATTTGACCTGGACATAGAGATTCCCAAACTGCAAGCCCTGAAGGTCAACATCCTCGATACCCTCAAATGCCACTACTTCAGGTGCATCTGGTTGGTACAGGTCAAAGGCACGAAGCACAGAGTAGAGAAGCTGATAGCGGATTCCAGCTATGTTCGTCGCCCCGCCGAATCTCCTTTGGAGAAGTTGAATCAGCTTCTGGTTCATCGTTCTCTACTCGCCCTCAAAACTGAAATCACAAAACTTGCTACACTATGTCCCGTGTGGATAACGATATCAAGCCACCGAACTCCATCGACGTGCCCCCTTCGTCGCTCTCGCTTAGGACCTCTCGTGCCTTCAGACATTGATCAGCGCTTGGGTGCAAGTAGAACTAGCGGCGATGGCAGACGGTAGGTCCTCGGTGACGCCTTCGGTGAGATCAGCCGAGCTGCTCTGGCGGAATTTCCCGGGGGCTTGGCACCGTTTGGTCCGCTATCGAGAGCCACCCCTATGCTCGGCAATTATGCTTCACGACGGGAGGCTCAAGCCTTTCCGGATGCTTTCAAAGAGATCTTTCCGCCCTTGATACGGATCCTTTGCCAACTTTGCTTCATCGGGCGCTAGGTCACGGAGAAAGCGATAGCCCTCCATACAGCGCGCAATGACGGTTTCACTCTCAGGTCGACGATCCCTGCGAATCAACCGTCTCAAGTCACCCCATTCGTAACGGCCCGACCGGAGGTTGGCGAAGAACCGATCAGGGTCGAAGGGGTCTCCCACCAACCAGCATTTGAGGACGGCCAGAGTCCGTACCAGGTCGCGATCGAAGGGCATCTCCTGAAACTGGAAGAGATCGTAGACATCTCGCGCCGTGCTCCGTTGATACGAAGCCCTGATCTTCTCGGAAACGATTTCCTCGAAGTGGAAGGTGGTGACCGACGGCGGCTCGATCTCCAAGTGCTTAAAATAGGCGTCAACGATCAGGGGCAAGGTCCGTATTCCTAGGACGGGCTCCTCTCGCAGGCTGACATCAAAGGCAAACTGTGCCGATGGGTTCCACGCGTGGAAGTAGCTTACCCTGGCCCCACAAGCCTGGCGATCCTCGCGGACGTAGAAGTCTTGGGTCCTAACCGAAAAGGTGATGCCGTAATACGTCTTTCCATCGAAGAGGCCGGCGATGGTCAGGATCAGATCTTCGGGGTCGGAGATCTCCGGGGCGGTAAAGTCCAGATCCTCGGAGAACCGGGCAGCCCGCCCCAGGAAAACCTTGCGCACACAGGTCCCCCCTTTGAAGATCAACCGCTGCAGCAACCGTTCATCCGCCAGGATGCGCAGAATGTAGGTCAGGACCACATCCCGCTCGGCCACAGGAAGGATCACACCAGAGCCCCTGGCAAATAGATCGACGAACTTCTGCTGCAGCACCCTAAACGATCCTTATCTCACTCCAAAGCTGCTGCCCCGGGACATTCACCACCACCTGCCACTTGGACTGATACTCCCCCCCGGTTCCCCACCGGCTGATCGGCCCCAGGTAGGTCTTGGACTTGCCCATGGCCACCAGTAGATTCGCCGCAAGCTCCTGTGGCAGGGGGCCGGTCAAGGTCTCCAACAGGTATCCCAGCCGCTGTATGAGGGCGCGGGACCCCATCCGCAGGGCGTAATCGGCCAACTTCTCCAAGTCAACCCTGCTCCGGGCCGAGTGCACCACACGAGCAACCTCTACGATCCCTCCAGCATAGCTCATCTTATCCAGGGAATCCACCACTGCCTTCTCTGGCTCGGCCATCATCACCTCGGTGGTATAGACCTTGGTCTCATGGTAGCCGAAGAACTTGGAGGGGGAAAGAGCAACGAACCGGTATTCCACGCCTCGGATCTCCATGGGGCGCTTCGGATAGGTGGTGGCGATGTAGACCGTCGCCGGCACTTGAGGGGTGAGACCATAGAAGTGGTTGGCCGTGGCGTAGGAGTAGTAATAGGGGGCGACGAGCACGCTCCCTGCCAGGAGGGGGTTCATATCGGGGACTGCCTCGCTGCCCCGACTGGCGGGGATAAACTGGTACTTTCCCGGCTCCAGCCGGTCTAGCCACCGCTTCTTCTCCAACTGGTGAGCCAGCTTCCGGGCGTGGGCATAGGAGCAGCCCAGGATGTCCATCACATCCTGCAGGGTGACCAGCTTCTGCTCCCTCCACTCGAGCTCCATGACCAGCTTGGACTCCAAGTTGGACAACGTTCGCGACACCATTTTTGAACCACCTTGGTTGTTCGTCTTGAATCGAGTTACTATTCCAGTAACATCATGCAATGTGCTTAACCAATTATATCGCAAGCTCGCTCTGCTTGCAAGCCCGCAAGGCAAGGGGTTGTGCTCACCACTTAGCGCCTGGCTCCCCTTGCGTGACTTTTGCTCCCTAGGCCATCCTCCCCCGGCCGGGCGAGGTCGTGGATGGAGCCGTTGAAGCGAGGGATGACCATCCTTACATGATCGCGGAAGGAGAGGGATGGTGGATGTGGGTGCTAATTGGATACTATAAGCCTCAGGCTTGCTGGGGCTTCTCATTGCCAATTGTCTGCAATGGAGACATCCCTCTCGCCTCCTCCCCAAGCATCATACGGAATTTACGCCGTAAAACTTCTCCACAGCGTTAGAGTCTCACAGAGCCACCTACATGACTAGCCAGTGGATTTCACAAGAAGAGATGAGGTGTTCAGATTCAGAACGGAAACGGACATCTATAGCCATCATCGATGTGTGTTCTCGGGAGAGAATCATTAGAGGTCTTGAATGAATTGGATTTCCAGAATCTGATGGTACGTTTTTGGGTGAAGGCAGGATGGAGAGGACCACTAGGCGAGGGGAGGGTTGCGAGTGAAGGAAAATAGGTCTGTAGTGAGTGTGAGCGCAAGTTAGATACTATAAGTCTCACGCCTGCTGGGCCTTCTCACTCCCAATTGAGTGCAAGGTACGCATCGGATATTGCCTCCTCGCGAAGCATCATACGAAATTTGCGTCGTAAAACTCGTGCACAGCCTTGGACTCTCACAAAGCAACGTACATGACCATCGAGTGGACTCCAGAAAAAGAGATGAGGTGTTTAGATGGACAAGAGAAATGGATATCTATAGCCATCATCAATGTATCTTCGGGGGAGATAATCATCACAGGTCTTACAATGGATTGGATTCGAGAATCTGATGGTAGGTTCTTCGGTGAATGCAGGATGGAGAGGATCACTAGTCGAGAGGACGGTTACCAGTGAAGGATTAAGAAGGTTGTAATGGGTGTGAGTGCAAGTTAGATACTATAACCGTCAGTCCTACTGAAGCCGGTGACTACCTATCTTCTGCAAGTCGGCTTCCATCTTGCCTGACTGTCGGAGCGCCATGTGAGATTTACGCCGTAAAACCTATCACAGTATCTCCCTCAACGGTGCATATGAGCCCCCGAGAGATTTACGACGTAAAACCTGTCGCAGTGTCTCTCTCGCCGGCAGGCAGGAGGACCAAAGAAATTTACGCCGTAAATTTCTTGTTCGTGTTGCCATCTGTGCTCTCTTCACCACGATGCCGAAACGCTCACTTGCCCGGGTCGGATTCCCCGACGGCCATCAATCGGGCTGTGCGTCCCAGTAGCCCTTGACAGATTAGCACACTTGTGCTATACTATTGATAGTCTATGTGAATGGGTTTCTGTGCGGCTCCCAAGAAAAGCTGCATGACAGGAGGGAAGGCCCAAGAGATGGTTTCCCTTCTGAGGGTTCTCATCGGTCCGGAAGGTACGAATCCGGTAGAGCTCAGCTCCCGATGGAATCCCAAGGATCGATCACGATTGCCTAGTTCACCAGCAACGTGACGATCCAAGACAGAAGCTCAAGGTAAGCCGGAGAAGGCTGAATGAGCTCAGCTCCCCGGAGTGACTGTCAAGGGCCTAACGGTCCGGAGGAAAGTGCCTATAGACTGAAAAACCGACCTAATGCTCTCCTCATAACTGAATAGAGAGAACACCTTCCCCGAGGCATCGCTCCCCAGAAGAGGCGCAACTGTGTCGGGTAGAGGTGTTCCTGTAAGTATTCTTAGAGTGAAAGCCCCTTCGAGGCGGGATGTTTCCCGTTCAAGGGGCTTTTGCCATTTCACGAGAGGAGGAGGTGATGCGCAAATGAACACCGGCGCGCGCCGACATGAAGACCATCTAATAGAAGAGGAGGTAAGTATGTCAGATCTGCTAGTCGAACGAAACGGCAAGCTCGTCGGCAAGGGGCTCCAGTCCCTAGCTGCAATCGTATCCCTCCCCGAAGGGAGCACAGGCCACGACACCGAGGAAATGGCGCTTGACCTGCTCGACATCCTAAGGGAAGAAAGGGTTGAGTCTCATCCCGAAGGCCCTCTGTCAGCGCTCCAACAGGAGATCGCCCAAGCCGCGGCACGTCGAACCGAGGCGCAGTCACGTGTCCAAGAGCTCATAGAGATCAGAGAGCTACGACGATCAGCAGAAGCCGAGCTACAGGAGGCAACCGCCAACCTGGGGGAAGCGATTCAGCCCCTCAAGGAGATGGTGGCTCAGGGAGAGGGGCTCCTTTCCTACGGTGTGCAGCAGGAGAAAATTTACGCCGTAAAACTTCAGATAGAGGAGATGGAAGAGGAGCACCAGGCAACCTGTGCGCCCCTACGTGAGAGGCTCACCCAGCTATCCCAGAGGATCGAGGAGATCGAGAGCCTGCCCCACGTGCAGGCCTATCTCAAAGAGAAGGAGGACAAAGAAGCAATGGCCAAACAAAAGGCCCAAGCCGAGGCCAAACGCAAGCGACTACGTACCCTCCTGACCAAGGCAGAAGAGGACATGAAAGCAGGGAAAAGGGAATCCGCCGCGGAGGTCCTTTCCCAAGTACTCTCCGAGGCGGATCCTACATCTGACGAGGCCAACCAGGCCCGTCAGCTCGATACCATTTTAGCACAAAAGTTCCAAGCTGTCAAGAGGCGCGAGACGGCCATCGCCGATCGGGAGGCGAGGAAGGCCTTCTCCATCTGGCTCCGCCGGGAGGTCAAGCCAAACCTAGAGCAAGGCGACCTAGTGGTGACATTGGCTCTGGGACAGGCGCTCCACTTCCGTCCAGCCGGGGAGACTAACGAGCCCACCCGCATATCCGCCACCGTGATCTCGTCGGAGGGGGTTGACCTGGAGCCTGGCACTTCCCTCTATCTCACACGTCTGGCTAATGACCCCAAGCCCGTCTATCGCATCTCGCCACCAGGAGGCGGGAAGAACCTCATCGCAAGGGAGTGGGTCTGGGAGGGAGACCCGGAGAAGCTCAAAACGTCCCATACTGGACCCACGGAAAGGCAACCAGCGGAACTCCAGGTGCACGAAACCCAGCCTGTCTATCCCGTCGATCCCATCGTGGTCTGCACCCTGGCTCATGCCGACGGTGATCTGCAAGAGACCCTCTTCGGCCGCTATTGGGGCTATGCCATCAGTGAGGCTCTAAGACAGGTCGGCTACCCTGTGGCCGATGATCACCCGCTCATCCCGGAGGATGGGAGAGCCTACCTCTGGGGGACATACTCGGACGGAGACGTCACCTCGCTTGAACTCTTCACAGAGGCGGTCCCTCATGGGTTGACCATAGAGTCCCGCATTCGCCGAACGGAGCCCGATATCCGCCTTCGTGCCAGAACGACCCACGTTCAGAAACAGCTCCGCTCGCAAGCCTCTAACCTTTTCCCCGCCCAAGACCACTAAGCGCTTACATCCCCTCATCGGTTATCCCTGTCCTCGCCCCGGGGCCTCCGGGCCCCGGGGTCACCTTGTGTCCGTCCATTCTCAAACCGCGGCCCGGGCGGCGGCTAGGGGCTCTCTGTCCCTGCTGCCCCTGAGCAGCCAGCAAGGAGCAACCATGAGGGGAAGAAGGATCTCATCCCCACCCGCCTGGTCCTGCTGATCATCCTGGCGGTGACCCTCTACCTCTCCCTGCGGTGGGTGGCGTTCACCTTCCAGGCAGAGATCGAGGGGCTGGTGGTGCGGATCGAGTATCAGCAACTGGAGAAGGGACCGGCCGCTCCAGATAGCTTAGAAATCGTGCCCACCCCAATCGTCAAGTAGCCGGCCCTTTCCCACAACTCAATAGGAGGTGCTTCCGATGGAGAAGATCGTCCTGACGATCACGCTTGCCGAGAAGAGGTGCTTGGATATGACCTCTACCGAGAAGCGGAGCGTAGACGAGAGAGCCCTCTCGCAGATGGAGTTCACCAGTGAGGAGGTCGCCCTGGCGAAACTCTTCTACGGAAGGGCCACTCCTGGCGGTGTTACAGATGCGGTGAGGTATGCCGTATGGGCGCTCAGCAACCTCCCGCGCGCCGACGCCAACGGGGTGATCACTCCGGCAACCTACTACGAGGCTACCAGGGGAGGGATACGCCTCGGAGGCAATAGGCTGGCTCACTGGGCCCGAGCCGCCTTCCGCGCCTACGAAAGAGAAGGCGATTCCATTCAACCTGCCCTCTTCGGGATCCTGCGCAAGGCTCTCGACTGGTGCGCCCGTTTCGAGGAGGAGAACCCACCTGAGGAGTGGCCCCACGAGCGGATCGAGGAGCTCCTTCACACGACGAGACAGCGCAGGAGTATGACAACACCCACCTCACACAGTCCAACTGGACGCGTCACGGTGGAGGTCTCCCCAGAGGAGCCGATCCCCGATATCCGAGTGGCGGGGGACCAACTCTCCCTCTTCTCGGAATAGAACGATAGGAGAATGACAGATGAACAACATTGCAGTATCACCCGAGGTCATAGGGCCTCTATCCTGGGAGGGCTTAGAAGCCCACTGCCTGGGATATGTCCTGGACAATCGATCATACGGCCAGCTGATCTACCTCAGTCTGGTCGGTTTCCGCACAGCCGTGCGGGGAATCTGGGCCGCTCTGATGGGCAACAGGTGGCTAGAGGTAGACGGGCGATCGATTCACCGAGCACCGGTCAAATACCAGCGCATCACCACCCGCCTGCCCGACCAGGGCCTGGACCACCTGGTGTTGATTCACCCCCAGGCCACACTCAAGTTCATGGAGCCAGAGAAGCCCTTCTATGTCCTCTGCGAGGCAGAGGAGCCGCCCCTCGCTCGCTTCCTGGCCATGCTCGACAAGGCGACCCGGACGCCCCTCTTGCCAGACTGGGCTTGGGTTCTCTACCAGCATGGGCTGGAGAGAGAGTTGATCCAGCCAGTCCAGGCCAGTCGTGGCACTCATGCCTGGAAGGTAGACGCCAACAATGAGGCCTGGCTTGACCTGGTGCGAGACGATCTAGTGAGGAGGAAACTGCCAACATGACCAGACTGGCCTCCATTGAAAAGGCGGGGTTCTATCCGACCCCGCCTTCTGTTTTCGAGCGGATCGCCGGACACGTCCACCCTTCAACACATGGTGGACGCCTGCTCGACCCGTGTTCGGGCGACGGTAAACCTGTTGCCTACCTCGCCAGAAGTTGGAACCTGGAACCCTATGGCATCGAGATCGATGGAAAGAGAGCCAAGGAGAGCGCTCGAAGACTGAAGAGAGTGCTCCACTCGGACTACGCCAAGGTAAGAGCGCTTCACGGCTCCTTCCAGGTTCTCTTCTTGAATCCACCCTACGACTACGACGAGGGTAAATTCAAGCGAGTTGAGTACAAGTTCCTCCGCGAGACCACCAAGTGGCTCCAACCAGGAGGGGTCCTGATCTACCTCATCCCCCAGCACCGGCTGGATACGAGGGTATGTAAGTTCCTCGCCACCCACTACGAAGGGATAGTCATCTACCGCTTCCCCGATCCAGAATATGCATCCTTTCGCCAGATCGTCCTCTTCGCCCTCAAGAAGCGGCAACCCCTGCTGGATGGGTCCCTTGCAATCGATCCCGCCCAGAGTGCTACGTCGGCGCTCCCTGTGCTCCCCGACTCTACCGACAAGCCCTACTCCCTGCCTGTGCCCATCGAGAAGTCCTTCTACTTCCGGGGAGCCCAAGTGGATCCGCGCGAAGCCCTGGAGGAGGCTCTCACCAGCGGTGCTTGGAGAACCCGGGAATGGAGGGAACTCCTGGAGCCTCCATCAACTGCTAACACCCTCCGACCTCTCATGCCCCTCAAGAAGGGCCACCTGGCCATGCTCATCGCCGCCGGGCTGATGCGAAACCTAGTCCTGGAGAGAGGTGGAGAACGGCTCCTCATCAAGGGACGCACCCGCAAGGTACAAGAGGAGGTGGACTCCGGGGAGGAGAACACCGAGATCGTACGAGATCGCTTCCTCACCGAGATCACCTCTCTCGATCTGAACACGGGAGAGGTCGAAGAGCTGGACGAGGCAAACAAACTCACCCAGTTCATCGAGTCATGGAAGGAGGTCATCGCCGAGAGAGTGATAGCCACTCTCAAACCGATCTACAACTTCGACTACCACCAGATGGACGATAGCCTGGAGAAGGTGCTAGATACCCTCAGCCGCTACCGGCGTCTGCCCGGAAGGGTCAGAACTGGCCTCTTCCAGGCCCAGAAGCACGTCACCGTGGCCATCTGGAAACGCCTCTTGGAAAGCGACTACGCCATCTGCGTGGGTGAGATGGGGGTGGGGAAAACAACCGTTGCTGTGTCAGTAGGGGCTCTCTTGGGAGAGAAGGGATACCCAGCTCTGGTCGTCTGTCCACCCCATCTGGTGGGGAAGTGGGTCCGGGAGATACGGGGCATCGTCCCCCTGGCCCACGCGGTGGTGTTGAAGCGAGTGAGAGACGTGGACCGCTTCGTCAAGGAGGCTTCCCATTACCAGGGGAGGCCTCTATTCGCGGTCGTCAGCCGAGAGATGGCAAAGTTAGGCTCCGGCTGGCGACCTGCGGTCTGTTCCAAAGTCGTCCGAGTCGATGGGTCAAAGGATCATCCGGGACGCATCGCCCGGGTCTACACCTGCCCTCACTGCGGAGAATTCCTCCTCGACGATGAGGGAGGAATGATAGAAAACGAAGACTACTTCGACAAGAAGCGGAGATGTGACAACTGCCAGGAACCCCTCTTCCAGTTCACGCGCCTCAACGACGAGAACGAGACCGGTTTCAAAGGGTGGACCTCAGAGCACCAGAGGCAAGGAGGAGATCTCTGGGGCCGGCTCAACTCCCAGCCCCTGGCCCGTGCTCGATATCCGCTGAGTGACTACATCGCCCAAAAATATCCAGGCTTCTTCAAGCTCCTCATCGTGGACGAGGCGCACCAGTTCAAGGGGCAATCCACCGATCAGGGGTACGCCATGGGCACGCTGGTGAAAGCCTGCAAGAAGACCATCGCCTTGACCGGTACCCTCTTCGGGGGGCGAGCCACCAGCCTATTCTACCTCCTCTATCGCCTCTCGCCGGAGGTGAGGAGACGTTTCGGTTGGAGCGAGGCCCAGGCCTGGGCCGAACGGTATGGCATCCTGGAGAGGGTCACCAAGTACGACGATGGAGATGATGGGTACGGCTACTACACCGCCAAGAGGAGGAGACGGACCTACGTCCGTGAGCTGCCGGGCATATCCCCGGAGTTGGTCACCCTCCTTTTGGACAGCACGGCCTTTCTGAGACTGGCGGACCTGGGGTTCGAACTGCCGAACTACGTGGAGATCCCCAGGATCCTCTCCATGGACCCGGAACAGGCCGCAGCCTACGAGAAACTGAGAGACGCTCTCGAGTCGGTCGTCCGTGCCAGGCTGGCCCAGGGGGATCATTCCCTCCTGGGGGCGTACCTGCAAGCCCTCCTCTCCTACCCCAACGCCTGCTTCCGGGAGGAGGAGGTGACCGATCCAGAAGGAGAAGTTGTAGCCATCGCACCCTCGCTGGGGGAGGAGAGGCTATATCCCAAAGAGAGGTGGCTACTGGAGCTGGTCAAGAAGGAGAAAGAAAAGAGGAGGAGGGTGCTGGTCTTCTGCCGCCAGACGGCCACCAGAGACATCACCCACAGACTGGCCGAGATACTCCGGAAGAAGGGAGTGAGGGTGGCCGTGTTATCGGCCAGCGTGGGGACCCAGACCCGAGAGCGGTGGCTGAAGAGACGGGTGAGGAGGGGGATAGATGTGCTGATCACCAACCCTCGCCTAATTGAGACGGGGCTCGACCTAGTCGCCTTCCAGACCAGCGTCTTCTTCGAAATCGAGTATTCCCTGTACACGTTAATGCAAGCCGCTAGACGCACCTGGAGGTTAGGGCAGATTTACGACGTAAAGATCTACTACACCGTCTACGCTGGCACCATGGAGTACCGGGCCATGACCCTCATAGCCCAGAAGCTTGCCGCAGCCCTGCTCCTCTACGGAGACGCGGTGGAGGGAGCCCTGGTACAGGAGGCCGATACAGGTAGGGGCTTCCTGGCCGATCTGGCCAAGAGCGTGATAGAAGGAGCGGAGGTACCTGACCTGAATCAGCTCTTCGCCGAACAGAACCAGGAACGGATCTTTCAAGGGGACGGTTTCCTGACCGATAAGCCAGTTTCACTCGAAGATCGCCCGGTCGAGGAGCGACGTCCCGAGCCCATCAAGGAGGTCGATGTGGAGAACTACCGTCAGATGCAACTGTGGTGAGTCGCCGTCAGGCTCCTGCTTCGCTCCGGGGTGGACGTGCAGTAGGCCCGCCTCAACGAGGAGTGTTCGAGCAGATTGTGTGAGATAAGAGAACCAATAGAACCGAACAGGGCCGGATCATCCATGGCGATGCCGGCCCAATTCTTTGGGAGGGAAGAATCTATGACGCAGGGTCAGGACGACCGACGGCCCGCATGGGAGAACACCCTTCTCCTGGGCGCACTGAGAACCAACCTCTGGATCCTGCAGAGGCTGGCCGAGAGGATGGACCAAGGAAGGCCACGCAACCTTGCCAAGTCCAACCCTATCCTCACCCCTGCCGATGCCGTCAAGTTGCTGGCGGAGGAGATGGAGCCCCTGGAACAGGAGCAGTTCCGAGTTATCCTTCTCACCACCAAGAACACGGTGATAGATACCGTCCTTCTCTACCAGGGCAACATCCACACGATTTACGTACGGGCTGCCGAGGTCTTCCGCGAAGCCGTGAGGCGAAATGCGTACTCCATCATAGCCGTCCACAACCACCCGTCCGGCCAGGCGAGTCCGTCAAGCGATGACCTAACGATAACAGGGCAGCTCGAGAAAGCGGGGGATCTCCTGGGCATCGCTCTCCTGGATCACATCATCATCGGGAAAGGGAGGTACGTCTCCTTGCGAGAGAAAGGGATGATGAGGGGGGTGGGCAGTGAAAAGAAGAAATGATGCTCACGAGAGCATCCCGAGAGAGGAAGTAGTGAGGCACCTCTCCGAACGGGCAATGGCCATCACTGGCAATAGATCGATAAGAGAGCTGGACAGGACCCAGATCGCCCAACTCCGGATCATCGACGACCTGGCCTGGGAACTACTGGGAGTCGCCCTCGGAGACCTCATCGAGCGAACTCCCCATCCCACGGATGACGATCAACTAACCCTCTGGAGCGGCGATGGATGAGATCGCGCAACTTACCGAGGTCGAGACGGAGGAGGTACGGCCACTCATCCCTGGCGACCTCCAGCTCGATCACCTCAACGAGCGTCAATTGGAGGCGGTGCGCCTCACCGAGGGGCCGGTTCTCCTGATCGCAGGGCCGGGGACGGGAAAGACCCGCGTCCTCACCCAGCGCATCGCCTACATCGTCAGCGAGGGCTACGCCTCCCCCTACTCGATCCTGGCCATCACCTTCACTCGAAAAGCAGCTCAAGAGATGCGCACCCGATTGACTCACGCCCTGGGCCCCGAAGCCGATGATCTGAACGTCCTCACCTTCCACGCCCTGGGGTTGGAGATGGTTAAGGCCAACCTCGACTACTTCGGCTACGTCCAGGATGGATTGTCGGTCTTCGACGCGCAACGGTCCCAGACCCTCCTCCGGCGGGTGATGAAGGAACTAGAGCTCTCCGAGGAGGAGTACCCCCTGGAGGAGATCCACCAGGCCATCGTCAGAGCCAAGGAGCGCCTCCAAGGACCAGAGCTCTTCCAGGGTAACTCAGGAGACGCAGCGCGGGAGGCTCTGGGGAAGATCTACTCCCTCTACCAGAGTCTCCTCGTGGACAATAACGCTGTGGACCTCCCAGACCTCATCCGGCTGCCAGTTCATCTCCTGGAGGACGAGACAGAGACCCTGGCCTACTACCAGAGCCGATATCTTTACCTCCTGGTAGACGAGCTCCAGGATACGTCCGCCGCTCAGTACCGATTCCTCAAACTTATGGCCGGCCAACACCAGAACATCTTCTGCGTGGGATCGCCAGCCCAGGCCATCTACTCCTGGAGGAACGCTGACATCCGCATCATCCTCGAGCGCTTCCGAGAGGACTTCCCTCTGGCAACCACCCTCCTCCTGGAACGGAACTACCGCTCAACAGGCAACATCCTCTCGGTCGCAGCTACAGCCATCGCTCGTCTCAATTACCAGGAGCGAGAACTGGTTCCAAGTAAACCCTCCGGCGACGCCGTGCGAGTAGTCACCGTCCTAGGAGAGGATCAAGAGGCACGCTTCGTCGCTGACGAGATCAGGAGCTTAGTAGACAATGGCTCTCTACAGTACCGCGACTGCGCTGTCCTCTATCGGGTCAACGCTCAGGCCCGGCCACTAGAACAGGCCTTTCTAGCGGCGGGGATCCCTTACGTCTTAGTGGGAACCCTCCGCTTCCTGCGCTGGAGGGAGGTGGCCGATACCCTCGCCTACCTGCGACTCATCCACAACCCTCAAGATGGTATCAGCCTGGAGCGGATCATCAACAGGCCACCGAGGGGGTTTGGCGAGAAGAGTATCGATATCCTGCAGGGGGACCAAGTAGGGTTGTCGATGGAGGGGATCACCCACCTCTATGCGAACAACGCCCTGCCCGAGAAGCTGATGGAGAAGGTAGCCGGCTTTTTCGACCTCCTCTCCGATCTCCAACAGGCCAGTGAAGAGATGTACCCAGGAGATCTCATCGACCACATCCTGACAGAGACGGGATACCTCGACTGGCTGGAGAAGGATGTCCTCTCCCGCGAGCGAAACGAGAACCTCCAACTCCTCAAACGCCTGGCCGAGCCTCATACCCAGGGAACCCCCAGGGAAGCCCTCCAGCGCTTCCTGGAAGAGATCGACCTCCTGTCGGAGGGAGATCTGGTGGACTGGGACAGAGAACGGGACGCGGTAACCCTCAGCACAGTTCACGGGGCGAAGGGACTGGAGTTCCCAGTGGTCTTCCTGGTGGGACTGGAGGAAGGCACCTTCCCTCACTACCGAGCCTCGTACCGGGGCACCCTCGATGAGGAGAGAAGACTCTTCTACGTGGGGGTGACCAGGGCCATGGAGAAGCTATACCTGGTCCACGCCCGGAGACGAGAGATCAACGGCGAGTTGCGAATGAGGGATCGGTCTCGTTTCCTGCGAGACCTGCCGAGAGAAGCGCTTGAATACCGCTATACCTAGAAAGGAGACAGACCATGCACCACCCAAAACCTGTCGGCATCACGAGCCGCGAACCCTGCGGGGTGAAACGTAGGGATGAGACGGAACCCCTACCCGGACTCTTCTCCATGCTCTTTGCTCGTGCTCTGAGGGAGCTGATAGAGATCGATGGGGAAGCAACCATAGTTCAGGTGGACGATTTCACAGCTTCAGACATCCTCGAGACCCTGGGAGAACTGATCGAGAGTCTCTCTCAAGGGGATGCTTTGGACACGAGAAAGCGACTCGCGTTAGAGGTGGCCCGTGAGGCCATGCGCTGGATGGAGGGATGGTGAGTAACCTGAAGCGATTCAACTACTACGGACCCGAGTGGCAGCTGATCCGCAGGCTGGCCAGGGAAAGGGATCAAGCGCAGTGCCGGCTCTCCTACTATCCCATCTCTGGCTCCTGCTCCGACGGTTCAGCCAGCCTCCACGTGCACCACGACAAGGGACGCCGCTCCCTGGTGAAAAGAGCTTACAGGATCGCCGCCACCGGGAATGAGGAGAGGCTGATGGCTTTCTTACAAGAACACCCCGACCTCTTCCCCGCCCTCTGCGGGCGGCACCACTACATGGCACGAAAGGAGGGAAGAGAATGGTTGGAGGAGCAACTGGCCTACGTTCGATGGCGGCGCGACTTCGAGAACGGCTGCTGTCTGACAAGGCAGAGGAGGCATCAATGGACGACAACAAAGGCAGAGAACAGGGTGAAACGATGACCCGAGACGACATCGTACAACTCTTGGAGAAGGCAGGTCCGGTAGGGACAGTCCACCACCTGGATTTCATCGATTTCGTGGTCCTGCTGGACAAGCAGCAGAAGGTAGACGGTCAATGGATCACCGTCCAGCAGCCCTACATGACCGTGGATGGCAGGATAGCCATGGCCTGTCGAGACCACACCAATCAAGGGAAGAGGCTGGACTTCCACGATCCTGAAGTAGTCGAGAATTCAGAGCTGAGGCTCACACTACGCGTCACCGTGAAGAGCGAGATCTACGGCAGACGCCACGGCATCGCCTCCTCAAGATTGGATGGAGCGAGCTCACCATTCGAGCGCAGCCATCCCTGGGAGGTGGCCGAGACGAGTGCTGTAGGTAGGGCGCTGGCTGCCATGGGGTACGGACTGCTGCCCGGTGCGGGGCTGGTCTCCGCGGAAGAGATCATGCTTGCTACACACGATGAGGCCAGCCCAGTAAGGGGTTCAAAGGAGCCAAGAGCCCGCGCACCCGAGACAGCGCCACCCTCCGGAGACGGCCGCCGACCAAGAAAAACGAAGAAGAAGACCTCCGGTTATCAACGAGAGCAGATAGTGACCATGTACGCTGCCGTCCACGGGATAGAGCGCGATGAAGCGAGGAGCCAAGTAGAGGCTCTCTTCGCCCAACGGTTCGGTCACCCAATGGAGCGAGCCTCCTACGACGAGGGGTGCAAGGTCATAGCCGAGCTCCTACCCAAGTGGAGCAAGAGGAAGGAAGGGGCCGCGGCTTAGGCCCCGGCCCCAGGCCTCTTGAACACCAAATAAGGAGGAAGAACGATGGAAAAGATAACCAAAGATCAGATCGAGGCCATAAAGAAAGCGAATCCGATAGAGTCCATAATCGCAGCCTATGTCAATGACCTCCGATACTACGGAGAAAGGCTGGTGGGAAGGTGCCCCTTCCACGACGACAGGGAACCGAGCTTCAACGTCTGGCCAGAGACGCAGAGCTTCTACTGTTTCGGATGTGGTGTGGGGGGAGATGTCTTCACCTTTCTGGAGAAGATGAAGGGTGTCGCCTTTCCGCAGGCGTGCGAGTTGCTGCAAAGAGGGGCCGTGGAAAGAAGAGATATAGGCGTTCGCCGAGGGAGAGTGCCATATCCCTGGGTCGGACGAGGCTCATCGGCGCAACTGGACGAGGAAGACAAAGAGATCCTTGACGCGGCGACACTTCTCCATCACGCCCAGCTGATGCGATCCTCGACCCATCAGCGTCTCCTTGCCGGAAGAGGTGTCTCTCTAGAAATGATCAAGAGGTTCAAGGTTGGATGGTGTAACGGAAAGGGACTGAGAGGCTACCTCCACAAGAAGAGGTTGAGTCTGGCCAAAGCGCGACGGATCGGTCTCCTGGGAGAAAATGGAGAGCACTTCAGAGGCAGGGTCGTAGTGCCTGAGATCAGGAAGGGGCATACTCTCTATCTGATAGGGCGCGCTGTCAGACCCGGTCTGAAGCCCAAGTATCTGGCTCTCCCCTTGCCCAAGCCGGTTTACGGAGTGGAGAGCGTCAAAAGCAGAGATGAGGTATTCGTTGTGGAGGGGGTGTTCGACTGGATGACGCTAGCATCATGGGGCTACCCTACGGTTGCTCTTCTAGGGACCAGGCTGGGAAGAGAAGGGAGATCGTACTTGGAGAAGTTTAGGAGGGTCTATCTAGTGCTGGATGCTGACGAGGAAGGGGCCTTGGCAGCGAAAAGGATACGCCGAGAACTCGGAAAGAGAGCGAAGGTAGTCGATCTGCCCAGCGGTGTGAACGATCCGAACGAACTTTCGCATCTAGAACAGGGCAAAGAGGTGCTGGCTCAGGCTGTAGCGAAAGCACGAACTCGACGCTGACGCGCTACCTCTGCGGTCCTCCGCGAAGGCCGTGTTCTCGGCCGGAAGTAGTTGGTCTCCCTCTAGGAGGTGGCTAGACCGACTCCCCAAGGGGCGAGAACAAATGCTCGCCAGTTGATCGGTATACATTTCGGAAGCCTGGCTTATGCTAAGAAGAAGAGGTTGTGCACTGGGTTCTATTGTACCAAGTTGTACCTATCAAGGCCTCATTGAAGATGGTAGAGATCCACAGCACATACCGGGTATCGGGAATCCAGGGAAAAAGAGCCCGCGACCCCCTTTGAGTTGGCGGCGAGTCTGGCGTAGGAGGTGCATTAGTCACGATGTGAAGAAGCAGGAGCGCACCTGACAACATCGGCTAGGAGGCAGTGGCGAGATCCTACTCTCTTTGGCTGGAGGAGAGAATAACCCCTGTTTGAAGAGTCACCTGGGGCCAGCGGCGCAGCGCTGATGGTGCGCGCGTTCGAATCGCCGGGGGTGTTCAGAATAAAGGCGCGCACCCTGGAACTGGTTTTCGCCTAAGACTGCTGACACAGTGTAAGTGAAAAGTATGGGAAGGGGGATTGGGGGCAAGGGGATGGGATTTTCGGTTGGGGTAACGTCCAAGGACGTCTTGGAGAAGAGGCTGGTGGAGGTGGTGCCGAAGGGGCGTTTGTGCCGTTGTTTGGAGAGACCGCCTCCTGCGGCACCCGCTCATAGTTTTGTGCTATGCTTACAGTGGTGAGCCAGTGCTACCTATGAACGCGACTCTCAGGGGAGGGATGAATGAATTATCTACTTAACCCTAAGGTTCGATTGGCTCTCATAGTCATATTGTTGGCTGCCGTGATCTTGAGTTTTCTGTGGGATCCGGGAAACATGGGCCAGAATCTGATTGCCGAGTTAGCCGGCGTCGCCCTCGCAGTATGGCTCACCGTCTGGTTCGTGGAAAGCCTGTTGGAGAGACGACATCGCGACAGATGGCAAGCGGTTCGCACCCAAGTGTTGGGAGCAATCCTGTCCGATGTCATGGATATCGCATGGGCGTATGCGCCTCGGGTTTACCACGTTATAATGCGCTCCAACTTGCTTAGGGGAAGTGAGCCGCCTCGAGACGCCGCCGATGATTTGAGGGCAATGCTTGAGGAGATGCGGAAGAAAGGTCCGGGGTGGTGGGTACAGGAGTTGTTTAGAGACACCGAGTGGCGTTTTCATCATCTCAGGGATGCTTTGAGTCCTAGGCTAATGGATGTTGGGGAGGAACAGAAACTGATTGAGCTCTTGACGGGCATAGATAGCCTACATACGGGTTGGAAGGGTCATCTCGGCACGCTAGAGAGAGACATTGCACAGCTCGGTTTGCCCTTCGATCAGTCATCCGTCGAAAGTCTAAGCACGTTGGGAGAAGTCGGATGGGAAGCGCAGATGTCACTCAAAGACTCCTTTGAAGCGGCGCTGAACACTCTAGAGGCTTTGATCGAGGTCTATGAACACCTGAGCTAGAGAAGGACTCGCTCCCTAACCCCATATCATCTCCGCCATCTGGCCGAGCCCTTCCCCTATCCGTTCCCCCCTGCTAGAAAAAGGCAGCGGTTCTCACCGCCGCCGGGATCTCCCACCTCTGGCAGAGACAACCGTTGACCCCGCTACTCGATCAAAGTCAACTGCTTGGAATAGTCCAAGTACTCGCCCTCGTAGCGCAAAACTTTGAGGAAGATTTTGTCGAGGAGGCAAATGAGGTTCGAGTAATGGCCGAATGTTTCGTGGAAACTCTTGGCGAGCGTCCCCGCATGCACCACCCGCCCTCGAAGCGCGATAAACGACAGATCGTCATGCTCTATCTCAAGTTCGGCTAGCATGCGCTTGACGAGACGGCGCAACGAACGACGATTCATCTCCTGAACCTTAACAAGGGCATCATCGACCTGGATGTCAGTCAACCCTGGGAACTTTTCTCGGAGAACTTCTCCCAACAAGCTCTTCAAACTTGCGAGCGTATTTCTCTCCTCGAAGTCCTTCCTTGGGATTATGTATCGAAGGTCTCCTTGCGTACCGTGTTCAGCGAAGTTCCCCACCAAGGTCTCAAGCGCTATGCAAGCCAACAAGAACTTGGTATTCCACTCTATTTCTGACTTGGATGCTAAGTAGTATCCTATGGCGACAGGAAGGTTGAATCTCTCCTTCTCCTGCAAGTAGGGCTGATAGGCATCGGCAACAAGTTCCTTTAGCTCTTTTGCCGTGGCTCCTCCGATCAGTGCAACCCCAGGTACCCAAAACGGTGACAATTCCGAGACGATCCGCATCGAGGCAAGTGCGCCATCCTGGTCTATTGCCTTCGAGTAGAGCCAGGTGACCCTGCTTCCCTTAGCCAGAGATAACAGAACACAGACGGCATCCATCATCTCATCGTAGGGCTCCAGATCGGTCACGTCACGTGTCAACTCGAGGCTGGCCTCAGCAGTGACTGCCAGGGTCCGCCTGGCTTTCATTTCCGCCACAGCCTGACGGTAGTTGTCTACCTGCCTTACAATGATTTCCGTCGAGGCAGCTTGAAAGCGGAAGGTGTTCCTTGACCAGCCTCGCCTTCCCTCGATTTCGAACTCCGTTACCTCATCACCCAGGAATTCGAGGTTTGCCAGGCCATAGGTCAACCGGGCCGGTGTGACGGGCACGGCCGCCGGACTGAACACATTGACCTCATTGCAGGCCAACAGCACCCTTGCTGGCTTGCCCTTGCCCATGCTGAGTTCTAGACTCTGTGACCGAGCTTCCTTGAAGAGGATGTTGAAACCTTCGAGAGTGCGTCCCTCCAGTCGCCAGTTGGCACGGGGCGGTTCATTGATTATCGTGGCGACAAGTTCGAGTACGGCTCCAGCCATTAGATGACACTCTGCCAGGATTCGGCCGTCAGCCAGTTGCACACAATCAAACGCGCACGCCGCTGCAGGTCCATCTGGCAGTGTCAGCTGCCCCTCTCCTCTGAACTCCTCGATGCGGGTGCCGAAACCTTCTATCCACTCGAATTCTGCCGAATGAGCGTATTCCATTACGTGCGATACAATCCTTTGCCGGCTTGCACTTACCAAGTCACTCACTAGAATACCATACGAAGGATGAGAAACACAATATTTGGCATAGCATAAGCAAGCAGAAGAGGATGTGGCCAAAGCCAGCCTGATGCCGGCCTGCAGAAGATGCCCCACCACGAGGCTAACCAATGATGGCCACCCCCTGCACCCCTCTGGAACCCATAATAATCGAACTGGCCACACGATCGTCCCATTTAAGAGCCGTTTTAAGCGGCGATTTTTGGGGTTCATATATAAACAAACATAGGGGTAGGATGATTCTAGGGCCTTAAAACGGATCGTTAACATAATCTGATATTGAGAAATGAGCCAAAATCGCGGTCTGGTTGGGGTTTGGTGGAATGATGGTGGGCAAAATGGGTAGGAAAGGGATGAGAACGGGGTTTTGTGCGCAAATTGAGGTGTGTGACAGTGACGCAAAGAGGTGATGAGTAGTCCCATGTTCTAGGATCTCAAGGGGAATCACGAATGATGCGAAGGCAAGCGAAGGGCGGGAAAAGAGGGAGGCGGGACTAGGGAATAGAGGCTTCAGCCAGGCCGCCTAAAGGATGGGACAGGTGTCGAAACGTGATCTGTGGCCGGTCAGTGCGCTAGTCCCTGTCGCTCTCTATCTTCGTCAAATAAGGGAAGCTGGTCTGCTGGCGGCCGTTCCACTACGGCCTCCATGGTTCTATGCCTAGCGAACCTCTCGACTAAGTCACCGGTTATCCTGTAGAAGAGAATTACGTATTCTTCGCTATTATTTTGCTCCGCAAGTCCGAGTTGAACGAACGCATCGAGAGCGGACTTAATCCAAGCACGTCGAGGATACTGGCGCTCTCTTGGCTCTGCCCCAGTGGATCCATAGAGAGCCTGGACCTCGCCTACCAACGCCGGGAGATGAACACGGACCAGTCGACGGCGACGTTGCTCGTCGACCTCTGCATCGGTCGCTTTCTCGGTGAAAATACCATGCCACAGCTTGACCATGAGATATTCCAGCGGAGGCTCACTGTCATAAAACGACCGAAAGCCAGGATAGGCGATCAAACGCTCCCAAGACACTAGTTCGCCGTTCTGCAAGCGTTGCGCGATATCATGATCTTCGATCTGGCCTCCGCGCATAAGAAGATATATGTACTCCTTTCTACGCACTACATGACTGAATTCTACGAAGCAGACACGTCCGCGAAACCGCCAGTCCTCTCGGGAGGCGGTTTGTGTGACATACTCCGCAAATTGTGTGGCGAATGGAGCACTGATCAACGATACAACATCACTCTCGCGAACCAGCTCCGTAGGGGTCCACCAGCCCGTAAGATCGTCGTCGTATTTGCGGAGTTGAACCGTATCGCTCTGCCAAGCGTCCTGGTCTCTAGGGAGGGATGCCTTGGCCTCGAGTACATACCCCAATTCGTCTGACCGCTGCACCACGGCATCAGGTGTGATTTCGGTGTTGGGTTGAATGACGTTGGTAGGACCCGTGTTCATCTTCCTTCCTAATGAATGAGGAGTGTGTTCCATGTCGCGCCCATCTTGGCGCGCCACAAAGTCAATAAACGCTTGTACCGCTGTTACTGTGGCCTCGTAGTTATTGATTTCGTCCCTGATCCTGTTGATGTCGATTGCCACTTTTGGGTCACTCACCGCTGTACTCGGCTACCTCGCCCTCTCGAAAGTCTGAGAAGATATGAGAAACGAGTCGCTCGAGGGCTGGGGCTGATGATCTGCCTTGAGGGACTATTAGTATACGATTTGAACTGAGCACCCACATTTCGAAGGAGGAGCCGTCTGATACGTCAGCCACGCTGGCATGGAAGTAGGGATTGGAATGAAACAGAGCTTTCGTAGCGTTACTGTAAGTCATTACAGTGCTTTCGAGTCGCTTTAGCCCATCAGGGTCTTCGAAGACAGGGACTGGGTACGTTATCTCCAATGGCACACTCGGGGGATAGCCGCGTTCTCTACGCTCCCTGATACCGCGATTAGTGAATAGTTCAACCCGGTCGCTAGCCGCCTTCTCCAGAGTTGGAAGTAGCTTCTGTGTGAACTCACTATGTAGATAGTCGTATTGGAGGTATCCGTACTTGTAGAGCCTGCAACTGGCCTCCTCTTCATAGCGTTCGCGTCGTTCGCGCCAGCGCTCCACCTTAAATGCAATACTAGTGAACCACTGGCCGCGTTCCTGAGCCTCATCGAAAACCTCTTCGACACTCCGATCTGTCCACCATCTCCCACTATCCTGTTCAGTGAGTTTACGCCGGGTTTCGGAGCGGGGTCTCAGCTCCTTCAGTGACATCTCACTTGCCATCAGCCGATATTCTGTGCCAAGTCTATCCCTAAGTTCTCTTAAGGCTTTGCGCAACTCTCCTTGCTTCAAGAAAAGGGGAACGACCTTGGGATACTGGTGCCTTACGAGGTATCTCACTCCATCGTTCCAGAAATCTGAACGGCAAACGCTCAGAAGCCGATATATGTGATTTTGGGTGGATGGAAGAATAACGAACATGCCTCGGACGGCGCGAATGAGTTTTCGCCCATAACGTCTCTCGTACTCAAAAGCTCCTGCATTGGCATTTACCACTCGTAATCTATGAATCCGCTTAGCAGCGTTGGCGAAGAACTGACCTAGATCCATTGGGCAGTGTAGTATATAGATTCCAATGGCTGTATATCGAGGCATAGGAGGTAGGAACGTTAGAAACTCGTCTATCTCGGCTGATGAACGAGCGTATCTAGCCCTATCTTCAAAAACTTCTATGGCGTTTTCCATTCGTTTAGGAAATCTCTTCATGGCTCAATCCCTTATCAGCAAGGTTAGCCATCTAGATGGTGATTGTCAAGTCTGTTTCTTACTCAACCCCCCAATACTTGTCTAGGGATACAGCCTATACAGCATCCTGGGAAGCGGTTTGGCCCTCGGATATGCTCGATGCCGCATATCCAGGCTAAAGCCGCGCGTTCTTCTTCCCGTTCTGCCACCAGATGGTGAGACCCATGAAAATGTGTTGGCGGATAGCGTTTTGACAGTTTCCGAAGTGCCAAGCAAACATCCTGTTAGCTGTAGCCGTGGCGCGCAATCATAGCCGGCTCCAGTTGGCCCACCGTTGAAACATGTCTGAGTCTGGCGGAGAACAGTTCTTCGTTATCGTTACCCAGTAGTACTCATCAATGAGCTTTGGAACGGTTGAGTGAGGCCTGGCCAACAGTCCGGGCAAGTCGGCTAGCTGGAAGCCATGCCTTTGACAGGACCTTGCGAGTTCATCAAGCACCGACTTCGCGTATCTCATAAAAGACAGGTAAGAGGCTTGAGAATCGTCGTATCGAAGGCCCTTTCGAATGGCATTGTCCCAAGGGAGAAGAGCGCGGGGTCTGATAGCGAACAGAATCTTTCCGGCACCAGTAGGACCAAATTCGACGGGAGAACTACCGCCATTGCGTTTTCGATATGATGCGATTCGTCTTGAGAGCGATCCGGAGGCGTGCCCGACCGAAGCCAGCTCTTGTTCGCTCAGCTCCCACAGGTCTCTATCCCTCGGGAAAAGAGTAGAGCCATATTCGTTGTGCCAAGACAATAGCTCTGCCGACGCGTGTTGATGCCAGCTCTTGGCAAATTGCCGACAACCCCAGCGGTTTAGCCACACAAGCAGTGCTTCTCGGTGGTCGGCATTGCCTAGGTCGACAGAACCCTCCGTTTTCTTGAGAAAGCGGAGATACGACTCATCATAATCACTGAGTCCACCGTACACCAAGCAGGCAAATGCTAGTTCTGACAGGGTCATAAGACTTGACTCCTTTCGCGCGGCGATTTCAGACAACCGTTTCGAGCTTGGCAAAGTCGGGAGCATCGTCGGCAAACGGGCTCAACGACAGGCAGTGTGCCCTGAACCATGCCGTTTCGGCGTCAGCCACGGACACGACCTAGGTAGGACTTGTTCACAATCTTCCCAAGTCAACCATCCAATCCGACGGGCTACCTCCGGCCAATCCACAGATTGCCGATGCGGAATATCTCGGGCTAGGGCTTCCGGGTTGCTACGATACTCATCCAGCAGCCAACCATAGGGCCGAGAGTGTGGATACTGACCGAACACTTCTGGCGTCAACATCGCGAGTAGTGTACGCTCTGGCTGGTGTAGGCTCAAGGGCTCAGGTAGGTTTGCATTCGGCTCGAGCATCACGTCGATGGTACGGGCTATCTGGTTGCGCATCGCATCGAATGATACCTGATAGGATATGTCAGAAAGCACTTTCGCCTCGAATAGCACTGCAAAGCCATTGTCCGCATTGAGCAGGATCGCATCGACCTGGGTTGGACCTTCGAGCCCTTTCCGAACAGCATCTGTGCCACGCCGATAGGCCGCATCCAGAACATAGGGAACGATTTGCCGCCTGCTCGGGTTCTCTCCAAGCCAACGCTTGTAGGTTGCCCGGTGATGGCAGATTGACCTCAAAGAAGAAGTGTATCCGTCCGCCAAAGCATTCATCCCACGAAGCGACATCAGGCAGTGGCGGAACATCCCCAAAGCACTTGCTCATCAACTCGCTCAAGCGTTCCGTGCGGTCGGTGATTCAGAAGTAGTTCATCAGGCAAGTGACCACCCAAAACCGCTCGTCTCTTTCAACCTGGCAGGGCCTCCTCAACTCGGAAAGAGGTAGGCCACGGCGGTCAGCATGGTCTGCCTGAAATCTTCGGTAGCGTTTTGCGCTAGCAAGATAGTATCGCAGTTGGTGGGGAGCCGGTTCATCTGCAGCATTTCGCGCTGTTGGCGCGAAATGGCCTCGCAGTTGCTCGACGGAAAAGGGTAAATAGATCGGGTCTATCAGTTGACTGTTCACAGGTCTGACCTTCCTTCTCCCTCTCTGCCAGTAGATACTGAACGCTCCGGTAGATCCTCATTGAGGCCGTAGATCCGCGGGTGATAGTTGTGCTCGAAGATGGCTAGCCAGGTGGTGGTCCCGATGATGGCGATGGTTAGGAAGACGGCCCAGAAGGGTCTGTCCCTGACTATCATCCCTGGGGACTGTCCTCAATCTCCTGTCAGTCAGCTTGTCTGCCATGAAAGACAGATCGGTTCTAACCTGTGGCCGCCAGTGCATGCCTATACAGGCCATCAGATGTCGTCGCTGCCGTATCCTGGAAGATCTTCACGATATCTTCACATGGTACCAACTTTCACCCTCCAGGGCAGCATCATGGCGCCACTTGCGGGCGCGGTTATCCTTTGGATTCCGGGGCGATTGCTGGTTCATGATGATCCTTAGCTGTTCTCGCTACGTCTCGCGAGTGCAGCTCTCGGCTCTTGCAAAGGCTTCGCTTGCCTCTTGCCACATCCCCAGTGCCTGATAGCAGATTCCCAAATTGCTCCATGCGTGTGGGTTGTCTGGCTCAAGAGCCAGTAGCTCCTCCATCGCTTGCCGTGCATCCTGATAACGATCCAGCTTGTAATAACAATACCCGAGACCATCCAGAATCTTTGCTTCATCTGAAGCATCCCCTAGGGCCTGTTCAAATCGTCTGGCCGCCTCTTCATACTCTTCCATCTTCATATGCAGAAGTGCCAGGCAGTGAAAGTGATGATGAGAAGGAGCCAAATTCGCGGCCGTTTCCAGATGCGCGACAGCCTCGTCACTTTGTCCCATTGCCTCCAATAGGTGGGCATATTGATGATGCAATTGAGCTGAGGCATGATCCCGACCCAGGGCTCGCTCCGCAATCTCTGCCGCCCTTGCCTGCTCGCCCAGATAGACGTACAGATTGAACAACTCAAGCCACGCCTTTTGGTCGTCAGGGAAGTCTTCAACCCTGCCTCGATAGAACTCAAGCGCTGCCGGAACGTAGGCGTCGTTTTCACGCCAGAGCGCACTGATGCCCACTGGTAGAAACTGCTGAATATAGTTCGAGGCCAACGCTATCTCAGGATAGTCATTTGCTAGTTGCCAGATACTTTCTACGTTGCCAACTTGGGCAAAAGCTGCCACGCGCCACTCTAGTGCCATCTGTCTGGATGCAGGAAATGGTTCAACATGCTGCCATCCCAGCTCCATTGCGGTCACAGCATCCGCGCCTCGTTGCTCTTTGAGAGCCAAGCTCGCTAGGCCTACATAGGCTTTCCAATTTGAAGGGTCAGTCTGGATTGCCTCTTCGTAGCAGTCTTTTGCTTTGTCAACATCACTACAGTCTTCGTGACACTTGCCTTTGTTCTTCCAGATCATACTCTTCAGCTGGAAACTTTTGGTGTCATCTTTGAGGGCCTTCAAGGCTTTCTCGTAGTGGTCAGTAGCTCGCTCGCAGTCTCCCAGGAATGATAGACTGTTACCAATGTTGTAGTATCGGCTTGCTTGTGAGATCAAGCCAAGTGGAATGTTCTCAAAGATTGTGAGAGCTTCCTTCACCATCGACCGCATCCCGCGGACGTGACCAAGTTCAGCGAGGATGCAGGCACGGCGGGCTTCAATGTATGGTAAGAGGTCGGACGAGGCCAGTTCTTTTGCACGATTGATTCGACGAAGCGCCCCTTCGTGGTCATACATCTCATAGCGTGTCCACGCTGAGGCCTGCAGCGCTAAGAGTTCGTCTGGGTTCCTTGAGAGTACTGCTTCGTAGAAGCCAAGGGCGGTCTCGTGCAGACCTTTTCTGCGTGCGTCATCTCCCAGTTGCATCAATTGATCTGTTGATAGTTGGTTTGCTGATGCGGGTAGCTCTGGGACGATGCAGGGTTTGGGCTCACCCGGTCTGAAGTCAGTTTCTCTTTCTGGCAACCGTTGAGCTAGCTTCATTATCTCTCTCTTGATTTCACTTACGGCAGCCATTGTTTCCTGGTGTTGTGCCTCTAGTTCCCTTCGCGCCTCCATGCTGAGAGTTGCTTCTGCAGGCCCATAGTAGTGGTAGTGGTAATGACTCTCCTTGCGCACGATCGCGAAGTTGCCGTCACCCACTACGTTGCCGTCGCCCCTGATCTCGATATACTGAAATCTGTAGCGGTTCAACTCGCTGTGCAGGGTATCGAGAAACCACTGCCGATCCTCGTCGGACAGCACACCCTTGGCCTGGGCCGCCAGGTTCCCGACGCCCATCTTGGCCAACAGTTCCTCCACCGCCCGGCGAAACCCCTCCGAGGCGTCCAATTCTTCTTTGACCGCGGCGATCAGTTCGGCGCTATCGGCCTCCTTCTCCCCGGCCGACTTCATCAGCCATGAGGTCAGGATCTCAACGCTGGCGCTACCTAGCAACCCTGCCAGAGCCTTCGCAGGGTCCTCCACCAAGAAGGGGAAGAGGGCACCTGCAGCCAGGAAGCCCAGTGCGGTGTTGGCGGCCCGGCACGATGCCTCTCGAGCTGACCGGCGGAAGAATTCAGCTGCCCGTTGAAGGATGCTTGCTCTTGATGACAGTTCTTCATTCCCCATCTGACATCCAGATCAAACTCGCGTCCCGATTACACTCCTGGCAATCTCTCCGTGCTCTGCTCCAGCACACTTACTACCAAGGAGCTGGAGAGGAGCGCTCTGGCACCCGCCGTCATCCAGCTGCCCTTCTACAGCAGGAACTTCTTGATGCGCTGCACTCCGCGCAGATCAGGCTCGGAGGAGCTCGCAGCCTGGAGGTCTCAGTGTGCCCACCGCCGGACTGACCAAAATGAAATCCGCCGCTTGCTGCGCTCTCTGATCTACCCCTTCCATCCTCACTCCACCAGATGCTGAACGCCCCCGGTGGATGATTGAACTCGATCTCATTCGCCCTCTATGATAGCCACCTCTTCCTCGGTCAGGCCGTAGAGGCGATAGACGAGTTCATCGATTTGGCGGTCGCTGTGGGCGATTTCACGTTCCAGGTCTTTCTTCTCCTCGCCAACGGCATCTTTGAGATGCTTGTGCAGGTCTAGCATCCGCTCTACAAGGGCCACGAGGTCATCGTGCATTCTCACGTCTTGGGGGTTGTCAAAGTCAATGTGGCGGATGGGGAGTTGCTCAACGTATTGCTTATTCGCTGCGAAATAACCACCGTGGAAGCTCGTAGACACGGCTCTCAAGAAGAAATCGAGAATCTTGCTATTCAGAAGAGCCGCGATATAAAGTAGCGACTGGGTCTGGTCTCCCAGGGTTAGCCCATATCCGCCCGTAGTCACGTTGACGAAATAATAGCCTTCATCACGATCAACGTATGCACCTAAGCGTCTTACCATGTAGGGCAACATTATCTTCGACCGCTCCCACATGTCTAGGTTCTGTGTGCGTGCCAGACGATACCACCCAGGGCCTTTGAATTTTCCTCCCTCACGGTTCTCCAGTCTTGCCTTGTTCGCCAACAGATACTCCCACGTCCTGGGGAATCTTTCCGCTAATTCTTCCTCCGAGAGGAGTACGGCCCCATCGTCCAGCAACTCGTAGGGGAAAAGAACCCTGTAGGTTGCCTTAGCCCAATAACCGCCTATGTCGCCACTTCTGACGACCGGCTTCAATAGGTCGTTCTCAATTTCTACTTTCCTCTGAAGCGAACGAGAAAAGACACGGGTTATTTGCCTAGAGACCGTATTGAATTCCGGGAACAAGAAAATGGGGTCGGCCCCAGTGATGAGTCCTTGATAAATTCGGTCGGCTATTTCTGCCAGTGCCGGGCCAGCCGAGGCCAATTTATCCAACAGTCGTGACTCTTCGGCAGGCACGAAGACCCAGGGGCTACTAGTGGCTTTGTCAGCTTGCACCCTAAACCCTAACGATTCCGCATCTGCTAGGTTTGGCCGCTCTTCACGCTCCAACAGGTAATCCCTTGCTGGTACATAGAAAAGCTTTCGATTTCGGCTCTTTCTGAGAAACAGAAGGCAAGTGTAGGTCGTTCCTGCCCCGAATACCTGAGCATCTCGGAAATCAACTATCTTGCTAATACCCTGGACTTCCGACAATAGCGATCGCAAGCCTTTCCCATAACTTGCCTGCATGAACTTATTAGGCAGAATCATGCCAAAGAGACCACCTGGCTTGAGCAACCCCCAACCGCGTTCGACAAAGAGGGTATAAAGATCGTAGTTACCGGTAGCGGCTTGGTATTTGTCTTTATGGTAAGCCACCTCGTCTTTGTCCAGGGTCTGGATGCGTACATACGGCGGGTTACCAATGACTACGTCGAAGGCGCCCTCGTCCATTATCTTGGGGAACTGCTCCTCCCAATTGAAGGGCCTTTTCGCCTGCCAATCGGTCCCAAAGTATTGGGATAACTCGATGGGCAGGCCGGAGATAAGGGAGTTACCGCACCGGATGTTGTCTTCTAGTTTCGGCAGAAGGGCTCTTTGATATAGGGTCTTCAGGAGCAAGTTGAGCCGCGCAATCTCCACCGCCTGGGGGTCTAGGTCAACGCCATAAATGTTATCTCTAAGAATTCGCAGCCGCTCTAAAAAGTCGTCTCGTGCCGCCTTCTCATCGCTACGCTGGGCTGTACCCCGTGCCTCTTGGTGGTACCGATCCAGGCGGTCAAAAGCCTCAATGAGGAAAGAGCCGGAACCGCAGGCGGGGTCGAGGATGCGGAGTTTTCTCATCTCGTCATGGCTTCGCTCTTGGAGCAGCCGCCCTACGGTGTTCTCCACGATATACTCGACCACGAACTTGGGCGTGTAGTAGATGCCCCGCTTCTTGCGCCTCCTGCGTTTGGCCTCCTCTACCTCCTCCGGTAACCCCTGGCGGTAACTGAGATATTGCTCGTAGATGCCGCCCAAAACGTCCACGTCGATGGCATCGAAGTTATAGGTAGGCACCTCGTCCCGCATCCCGTACAGCCCTTCGATGACTTGCGCATAGGTGCTAGAATCGCAAGCCAGTTCTTCGCAGAAGTGGCCTCCTTCAAAGAGTTCGCTATCGTATTTCTTGTCGAAGTCGCGAAAGATGCGCACCAGTGCCTTATCCAATTCCTTGCGCCGACCGTTCTCCCGCCATTCCCTCACCGCAGGGAGCACAACCCTCTCCTCCAACTCTCGATCCTCGGCGGTGCGGATGAAGATAAGCCGGTCTAGGATGCGCTGGACAGCCTCATCGATTTGGGCCTCAGAGTACTCCTTGTTCCACCCCCTAAGTTGCCTGTACAGCCTCTGCCGCCAAACGATCAGGTCATCGAAGAGTTGCTTCCCTACCGCCTCCCTCTCGGCCTTCTTGCCTACCTTCTCGGCCTCAATATCCAGAAGGCCCTCCTCAAAGGAGTGCCGGGAAAGGAGCCACAATTCATCGAACCTTTCCAGATATTCCGTGTAGGGGATGTCTAGGAAGCGGTTGTATAGGAGGCTGGGCCCTTTCCATTGGGCGTTATAGACCTTGAGCCTCTCAAAGTCGGTCAATACTGCCCAAGTGATCCCTTTCGTCCAAGCGTAGTTGATGGCCTGCCAAGCGTATTCGGGGATATCGAGATCGGCTTTTAGGGGTTTAGCCTCTAAGAAAAACTTGGGGATGCCCTCGATGCGGAAGGCGTAATCCACCCGGCGGCGGGAGACTTTGTCCTCGGCGGTAACCTCGCGCCGGTCTTCCACATTCCAACCCAAGGCGCGGAAAAGAGGGAGGATGAAGTCTTTCTTGGTGTTCTCTTCGTCGTAGCGCTTGAACTCAGGACCAGAAAGGCAATCTAGTTTCCTTACAAGATGGGCAATCTCGCGTTTGCTTTGGGCTTTTGTCACCAACCAATCGCCCCCTATGATCTCCGCTTGCTTCGGCTCAAGACAGGGTACCCCGACTCTAACCTATTGACCTCTTCTGATGGAATCGCTCACAACTCACCGCCTCCGGTGCTCGCGCACGCTGCATACCACCACACCCACGGCTTCCACTCCTCACCCTGCCGCAGAAGAGGTGGGGGCTGCAGAAGGGTATCTTCTTACGCCTCCGCCAACCTCTTCAGCTTGACCAGCATTTCCCCGACGGTAGCCTCCGAGCGGCGTTGAGCAAACAGCCCTAGAATCTTGCCGATGATCCCATACGGGAGCTCAATTTCCTCCATAAACGTAAACCTGCTACCGGGCGGGGTGGCCTCCACTTTCCATATTTGTTCATACGCCTTTACGAAATCTCCCGAGGTCATGCTGAAGGCAAGCCTCTTATTCTGCAGCCATTCGGTAACCGCAAAGTTGAGCTTCATAAGTCGGCCAGCGGCTCTTTCCTCCAAGTAAAAAGGTGTGCCTACGCCGCTTCGCTGCTCACTGGTGTATTCGAACTTCTCGAAAGTGATACACCACTTTAGGATCCTCTCAGGCTCGACCAAGAAGGGCCAGATTTTCTCTGGCGGCGCTGCAATTTCGATAGACCCCTGTACCCTCATTCTTGCCTTCCTCCTCTCACCAAACCACTTACTGTCTATTGACGTCTATGCTCCCTCCTCGATCCCACCACGACACTGATGATCTAAGCGTCCATCAATCTCAACACAACGGGCTCGCCCGCCAGGTAAGCAGACAAGCCCATGTATCCATGGTGAGTGCCAGGTATCTGCTCCGACCAGTGGCTTTGGCCTCGAAGGTTAGGTGCAAGCCACGAGGCTCTTTCCACTCTTCTTGTGTTCGCAGAACATTGTAGCCGGGCCTTCAAGGGATGTCAACTGTGGCTGCGGGGAATGAAAGACCGGTTGCCCGAAATAGGCTTCATGGAGAACTCTGCAGGCAACCCTCTAGGCCAACGAAGTCAAGCGCAAAGCCCGCGTCATACGCTTGGCCCGACGGATGAGCCCATCGTCCTCCAACTTCAGCAGATATCGGTGGACCGTGAAGGTGGAGGGCACGGAGGTACCGGTGACAATCTCCCTGAGGCTGGGCGCGTACCCCTTGAGCCTTCGGAACTCCCATACAAATAGAAAGATTTCGTCTTTCCTGTCCATGGTCTTGTGGAAGAGCATCACAAGCATAGCACGAGTGTTCTGCTGGGTCAACCGTTTCTTGCCTTAAAACTTGGGTGGTTCATCCCTCTCCGACCACCTTCTGTTGACAAGCGGCACAAACTGTGGTATCATTTCATTGGGTAAGAGATGAAATACGAGATCGACGGTCAAAAGGTCTACTATCTCAGATCGGAAGTTCACGGTTGGACCCAGGATGAGTTGGCCGACAGGGCCCAGGTGGACCGCAGTCTCATCTCCAAGATCGAGACCGACAAGAAGGAAAACGTCTATATGCACGTGGCCCTCTCCATCGCCCACACCCTGGGAGTCCCGGTGGAGGAGATCATCGTGGGGTCATTTCCTAAAGCTGAGCCTAGCCTCCTGGTTATGATGAACTACATCGAGGGGATGACTCCGGAGGAGAAGAAGTCCGTATTCGACTACATCCAGTTCGTCATGTCGCAACGGAGCGAATCTACCTGACCGGCGAGGAACTTCTGCCGAGATGGGCCTGTCCTGGCACGATTTAGGCCAGGGCCCGCCACAGAGGCGGAATCGAGCACATCCATGTCTGTCGCCTCCCAACGAGCTGCCAATATTCGAGAAGAATACAAACTCTCCACGCCCGTCGACCTGGAAGTCATCGTGGAGGGAGAGGATCTGGAGGTGATCCCCTTTCCCTTCGCCGGCAGGGTTCCCGAAGTGATCGTTGGACGCGACATCGGCATCAAGGACTCTATTACTAGTGCCAGGTATCGCCGAGAGCTCATCGCCCATGCCCTGGGACATCACTTCTTGCACGCTGGAAACCAACTCTTCTCCCTGAACCGGAGAGACCATCAACGGACCCTCTCCCAGGAGAGGGAAGGACGGGAGTTCGCCTTCCACCTCCTCGTACCCGAAAAGGAGCTAGAGGCCTGCCTTGCTCAAGGGATGGATCTTGCGGAGGTCGCCGATCACTTCCAGGTCACCGAGCTCTTCATGCGGGCCCGATGTGAGAGCCTATGCCTGGCAAAAGATCTAGCATGGTAAGGGAGGTAGTTCACCAAACCATTGGAGCGCCGGCTCATCATGCACACATCGTCGACGAAGGCGCAGTCACAGGAAAGAAGCACTGACGCTCGCAGGGAGCCCGCGCCACCAGAGGCGGCCCTGGCGCCTTGGCTCCCGAGGAGCCCAGCCCTAGAAGATGTGCTGATTGATCGCCTCGCCGAGATGGCGAGGTTTTTGCTTTGCCATAAACGGGTGTTTCCCCAAAGGACCGGCGATGACCACCCTGGTGCGAGAAGTAGCGCAGCAGGGTCGGCGTCCAATGCGAAGAGACGCGGGCGAGAGGGTATCGCCCTTAAAAGCGTCACTCATGGGTGGATTTCCGGAAGGAGATGAACATAGAGGGGCGAAAGCGAGGTGGCGGCTTGTGTTGGTGGGACCGCGTGACGGTCTGACCCACACCGCTCACCTAGCAGCGGGCCGGGCTCGAGGTAACTCCGGGCAGTACCTTCCGAGCTGGCTGCCCACGCGGAGGTTGCTCTGTGGCGCAACGTCTTTGTTTTACGACGTAAATTCCGCGCGGTCAAGACTCTCGTGTCAGCGTATGCCGCGGGCCTGCAAACGTCCCTCCACGCACGAGCAGGTCCAGAAGAGCCTTTACTCGATCCAGATGCAGGATGACCCAGAGCGCCACGCCCAGCAGGACGGCTACACCCTCCACTTGAGCCCTAAGGAGGTGCAATGCACAAAGGGGCCAGCCGACTACTCTGGATTCTAGCGGAACGGCTAGGTCCACATAGAGGGGAGAGAGCTGGGCATCGCTGGAACCGTGGGACAGCACCGGCGAGAGGGATCGGCCTCTCTCATCCAGATGGTCGGGGATGTTCTTGCGGAGAGCATCTAGGTGGTCTCAGTGTACCAGCTCTTCCGGGACCAGAGCCTGATCGATGGTTTGACCTTCGGAGAGCTTTGCATAGAGGGGGGTGATGCTCGTCTTGAGCGCGAGAAAGCCTCTACTTACTCGCAAGGGCTGACAAATACTACAACTATCGGCTGAGGAATAGACTACTGGCTCAGTCTCGGTTAGAAGCATTGGTAGATTCTGACGCGGCCAGATGATTAGGAAGCGGAAGAGAGCGCATAGATACGGATCGCTAAGGTAGCTTGGTCATGGTTGAGTTGAGATGCGAGAGACGAGGTCGGCCCACCCGATAACCAGAAGACTAGGCAGGGGTCAGTTCGCCTCTCTACCCGCTATCCTGGTCGCGGCTCAAGGTCTTGATTTCGTCGATATGCTGGGGGGATCTGTCGCAAGCCGGGTGGTGAGCACTGCGTGAGGTTCGTGGATTGAGGTTTACTGGTTTGTTTAGGGAGGCTCATTTTTCCGAGGGGCGATCTTGATGAGGCGAATGGCAGCACTTGTCGATGACATGCTGATACTGCTCATCCTAGCGGTGACGGTGGCCCATGTGGCTGACTTCCTCTCCACCTTTGAGGCCCCCGACCTTAAGTGGATAAGCGTTCCCCCGGCAATTGCTATGGATGGAGCCATTGCCCGTTCTGGGTACCTCTACCGGGTCTACAAAGGGCAGAAACAGCGCCAGTGGGCATTGATGGGTCTTGTCTTCTTCACTGCCTGCTCTATGGTCTTTAACTATGGCTACTATACACGACAGGGGGCCAGCCTCTTCGAAGGTATGGCCCTGGCTTCGCTCTTGCCGGTGGCGGTGGCTCTCTTGGCATACCTCAGAGGCCAAAGGGCTGTTTCGGAGCTGGGACGTTCCCAGGCGTATGATCGATCGTTTCCTTCGTCTCACTCTCTGACGAAACGAGAGGTGACGATCATGGCTGCGTTTCAAAAAGATCCCAGGACGTCACTCGCTCAACTGGGACGCGAATTAGGCGTCTCCAAGACCACTGCCATGCGGTTGGTCAATCGATTGATCACTGAGGGCTACCTGAAACGAGACGGGCAAGAGGTGCACATCATAGAGCCGGCATCGAGAACGTATGGGTTTAGGAGATGAACGAGTTGAGGTCACGTGATTCTCTGGAGACATTGATCGCACACTACCTTTTCTTCTGCCAGACCGAGGGCAAGAGCCCAAGGACCATGCGCTGGTATCAACAGAAACTGGGCTATTTTGCTGCCTTCCTCAGGGAACATCAACTCTCCACGCGGATAGACAAAATCAGCTCTCAAGAAATCAGACTATTCATTCATCACCTACAAACCGAGGTCAAAGTGGGCGAGAATAACCCTCGCCGGCCCACCAAGGAACAGGCTCTGTCACCCCAGACTGTAGCAGGATATGTTAGAACCCTGAGAGCCTTCTTCTCCTGGGCAGTGAAAGAGGGCTTCCTCGATGAGCATCCGATGAAACATGTTAAGACACCAAGGGTGCCTTCTCAGGTCATGGCCTTCTTCACCGATGAGGAGGTGGCTAGGCTGCTCCATGCCATCAAGAAGCCAACCCCGGCAGGAAAGCGCAACTACACCATGGTGCTCATACTCTTAGATACGGGTTTGCGCGTCTCCGAACTCGTCAATCTCCAGATGAATAACCTCTACCTGGAGCAAGGGTATTTCAAGGTGCTTGGGAAGGGGAGCAGGGAGCGTATTGTCCCCCTTGGCCGGAGCAGCCGTAGGGTACTGGTCGAATATGTGCATAAGTACAGGCCAGACCCGGCTTTGCCTGGCATCGATCGAGTTTTCTTGGCCAGGAACGGCTACCCTTTGAGAACTGACTACGTCTACAAGATCATATCCGAAGGATGCCGTGAAGTAGGTGTCCAAGGCAAGCGCCTGGGACCCCACACCTGCCGGCACACCTTCGCCCGCAATTTCCTCTTAAACGGTGGAGACCTACTAACTCTTCAACGTATCCTCGGCCACTCAAGTCTCGAGGTGGTGAAGCTCTACGTGAACCTCGATACCAAAGACCTTCTGGCTCAACAATGGAAGTATAGTCCGGTAGATACCCTTAGGGCGAAGCATCCGGTGTGACCTAGAGTTTGATCCAATCCACCGGGCTATATCGGCGGTGCTGAATTTGGACATCTTCTGAAGTCAACTCCACATACATCCTTACCACAGTTAGGCTGGAATGCCCGAGGATTTTCTGCAGAGTGAACAAGTCGCCACCATTGAGGAGGAACTTCTTGGCGAAGGTGTGGCGAAAAGTATGCGGCGAGCACCTCACACCCTCTATGCCAGCCCTCCGACCATAGTTTCTGATAAGCCGGTATACCTGATCACAGGTTAGAGGCCGACCATCGGATCGAAGAAAAAGGTTGCCGATATTAAGGTGAAACGGCTCCGGCCGAAATCTCTGCATATATTTCCAGAGTGCCGTTTGAACCTTCGCCCCAAAGGGAACCAGCCTCTCTCTAGCTCCTTTACCCATCACCTTGAAGAAGCCTCTCTCTAGATCCAGGTCCTTGACCTGAAGGTTGACCAGCTCTGACAAGCGAACTCCCGTGTCTAAAAGCACCAGGATGATGCAGTAATCTCTGAACCCTCTTGGGCTCTTGAAATCGATGACCGACAACAGCCTCTTGATCTGGGGGTCACTTAGAGTTTCGACGATAACCTGCGCTGCGCTGGGGATCTTTAGCAGCTTCGCCGGGTTATTGGCGGTGTAGCCTTCTTTAGCAAGCCACGAGAAGAAAGCCTTCAGAGTGCGGGCGTAACCTTGGATCGTCTTCGGGGAGAGGCCTCTCTTTCGGGCTGGTTTCATGGGATTGTTCTCGTCAGCCTTCACATTCTCCCTTAGGTGCACAAGGAATGCTCGCAGGTGAGTAGTAGTCAATTCAGTAGCGTCGGTGGCCAAGTCTTGAGTTTGGAGGTAGCGGATGAAGATTTTTAGCTTTCCCATATACCACCGAATAGTGGTGGGGCTCTTACCCTCAGCCAGGCAATAGAGTCGAAACCCCTCAAGCAAAGTGGACAGATCAGTGGTTCTGGCCATCTCATCACCTCCGTTACTAGCCGGTTGAAAGTGCGGCTTTTTCAAGTCCGCAGGACATTTCGCCAAAATCCGCAGGAGTTTTTCACCCTCAACTTTTTCGAAGTCCGCAGGACTTTTGGGAGAAATAGAAAGGGCTCTCCCGCGATGGGAGAGCCCAACACCACTAGATATAGGCAGAATTCAGCGATCGACTACAACATATTGTGCTTTATGGGGCGGGCGGGATTCGAACCCGCACGGAGTCAGACTCCAGCGGATTTTAAGTCCGCAGCGTATACCGTTTCGCCACCGCCCCAGCGGGCGATATTAAACGGCCGATAGCCTCATCTTACCTCCGGCTATCGGCTCTACATCTATAGAGGCGACGGCCGGACTCGAACCGGCGATCGAGGTTTTGCAGACCCCTGCCTTATCCACTTGGCTACGTCGCCTTAAGAAAAGAGCCCTTTTTCAAACCTTCAATCTTCGATAACCTTTTCCTTCGGATGGCTAAGGGACAATAGACACGATCTATTAAGATTATACACTTGCTAGGTTCTTCTTGTCAACCTAGCAGCGTATCTTAAGGTTAGCGTTCTTGCAGTCGAGGGCTCTACCCCATTTTGGCGCTCAACACGCTCCAGCCTTCGGGTGAAGAGGGATCATAGACTCCAACGCTCCTAGTCTGCTGCGTAGCCTCTTGGAATCTACTATCGTATCAGCCTCTCCACGAAGGTAAGAGAGTAGAAACCGGCGTAGGCCAGGACTATCATCTTGATGCTTTTGCCGATGAGGGCGGAGAGAAAAAAGAACCTCAGGGGGAAGCGCAACGCCCCCGCCGCCATGCCCGCTACATCGAAGACTGGGTTGGGGATGATGGAGAGGATGAGGATGGTAAGAAAGCCGTTCCTCCTCATCCAACCTTCCATCCGTGTGTAGAGGGTTTGGTTCTCGATGAGCCCCTGGCCGCTGTAACCGAGGAGATACCCTGTGAGTTCCCCCAGGGCGCTCGCTAACCCACCTACCAGCCCCACTAGGAGAGGGTTCCAGATCCCCCCTCCTAGGTAAACCACCAGAAGGGCGGGTACGGGCAGGATTACCGTACCACTGCCCAGGAGGTTGACCAGGAAAACGCCGAAATAGCCCGCGCCTGCATATTGGGCTATCCGTTGGCGGAAGAGAAACAAGATGGTGGTGACGGTGACCGCGAACAAAAGCGCTAATAACCGCTTAACAACCACCCGACTCCGCGATCCCCCCAACGCTTCCTCCATCGTTCACTCCTCTTCGATGACTATGGTATGGATCATATCCCCTGGTGGCGCTTGGGGGTCGGCGGCGGGGTCTCGAAGCGTGAGGGAGAGGAGGACTTCCATCCCATCCACCACTTTGCCAAATATGGAATGGCGGCCATCGAGGTGGGGCTGGGGAGCGTAAGTGATGAAGAACTGGCTGCCGTTGGTATCGGGCCCCGCGTTGGCCATAGAAAAGATACCGGCCGAGTTGTGGCTGAGGGAAGGGCTGAACTCATCGGGGAAGGTATAGCCTGGGCCACCGCTGCCCGTGCTCGTGGGATCGCCAGCCTGAGCCACAAAACCAGGGATCACTCTATGGAAGGTGGAACCGTCATAGAAACCCTGGCGCACCAAAAAGACGAAGTTATTCACTGTCATAGGAGCCTCATCATCGAAGAGGAGGAGCCTGATATCGCCCTTCTCCGTCTCGATGGTGGCATAGTAGGTCTTCTCTCTGTCGATGATCATGGGCGGTGGGGCATCATATCGCTGAGGCGCAGGTTTCGCCTCTCCGCAGGAGGCGAGAACCGATAGAGAAAGTCCGACCAGCGAGGTCAGAGATAGGGTTGATAGCCACCTCGACTTGTTTCTTCGCACCAGCCTACATCTCCTCCCTTCTTTTAGAGGGAACGCCGATCCTCATGATCTTGTCACGGTTGCTTGTTACACACTTTGTAGCATCGACAGTATCCACTATCAGGGGAGCATGGGCCACTATCCAGGCGTAGTCGTAGAGAGTATGCCCGGCCACGATGACCACGCAATCTTGCTCCTTCAGGAGTTCCTCAGAAAGGGGCATCGATTCCAAGGTCAATTTCCCTGGATGGAAGAGATCAGGCCCCACGGGAAAGAGAGGGATGTAGGGGTCGTTGTAATTCACTTTCGCACCGCGAGCCAGGAGTAGTTCGATCACCCTCTCGGCTGGCGAATTCCGGGCGTCATCCACGTCCTTCTTGAAAGCCACTCCCAAGATCAAGATCTTAGCCCCTTGTAAGGTCTTCCCTCGTCTATTGAGCGCCTCGCCGATCTTATTACAGACGAAGTAGGGCATGCTCTGGTTTACCTCGGCGGCTAACTCGATGAATTTGGTGTAGAAGTCGTATTCCCTCGCCTTCCAAGAGAGGAAATAGGGATCTACCGGAACGCAATGTCCACCCACGCCGGGCCCGGGATAGAAAGGCATGAAGCCGAAAGGCTTTGTGCTGGCGGCCTCGATCACCTCCCAGATATCTATACCCATCAGTTCGCATAGTTTGGCCAGCTCGTTTATGAGGGCGATGTTGACGCTGCGGTAGATATTCTCCAAGAGTTTCGTCATCTCCGCGGCTCGAGGAGAGGAGACGAGATGCACCTCCGGCGTGATAGCGGAGAAAAGAAGCCTAGTTAACTCCGCACATCGAGGGGTGAGTCCACCCACCACCTTTGGGGTGTTCTTCACCGTGTGCACCCGGTCTCCGGGGTTGACCCGCTCGGGGGAAAAGGCGAGAAAGAACTCCTTGCCCACCTTTAGGCCTGAGGATTCAAGCCGGGGCAATACCTCTTCCTCCGTGGTGCCGGGATAGGTGGTGCTCTCCAGGACCACCAACTGTCCAGGGGTCAGCCGCTTGGCGATCCCCTTGGAAGCGGCAATAATATACGAGAGATCCGGTGATTTAGCCACGGTGAAGGGGGTAGGGACACAGATGAAGATAATATCCGCCTCCTTCAGAACATCGTAATCGACTGTGGCGGTAAGTCTCTCTCGCTTTACCTGCTCCGATATATCTTCGGAGGGGATATCGCCGATATAACTCTTGCCCGCACTAAGAGAAGCCACCCGCTCCTCATCTATATCCAATCCCGTCACCCGAAAGCCGCTCCTGGCGAACTCCACCGCCAGGGGCAAGCCCACATACCCTAGTCCGATGACCACGATGTGAGCCTTCTTCGTTTCGATCTTTTCCTTCAGTCGCCTGGATACCATAACTACCTCCGCGGTTCATCCAACTTTACCCGCTCCAGCCTCACCAATCCGAAGAGTCCGGCTAGGGCTACGCCTCCCCCAAGGATATAAGCCTCCACCAGCCTGGCTTGCATGATGAAGGTGGCTATAACCCCCAAAGCGCCGCAGAAAAGGTAGCAGGCCATCACCGCCTCCCTCTGGGAGAGGCCCATCTTTACTAAGCGGTGGGAGAGGTGATCCTTTCCCGGGTTAGTGATAGGGTTGAGCCCTCGCCGGAGGCGGGAGATGACGACTAGCGCGGTGTCGAAGATGGGGATGCCCAGGACGATGACCGGGATCATCCAGGTGATCTTATCTGGGTGACCGGGGAAGCGGAGTTTTATCCCCACCGCCGCCAGGACGAAGCCCAGAAAGAGGCTGCCCGCATCCCCCATGAATATGGTGGCCGGATTAAAATTGTAGTAGAGGAAACCGAGGCAGGCCCCTAACAAGGCAGCGGCCAGGCTACCCACCAGATATTGGCCGTTCAAGGCGGCCAGGAGGAGAAAGAAGGCTGCGGCTACGGCCCCTATCCCTCCCGAGAGGCCATCCATGTTGTCCAGGAGGTTGAGGGCGTTGGTGATGGCTACTACCCAAAGTAGGGTCACCCCAAAATTGAGGATAGGGTTATGGAGGAAAGCGACTTGGACCCCGGAGAGAAAGAGGAGGGCGGCTGCCAGACCTTGCCCCCCTAATTTGAGAAGGGGCCTAAGCCCCCAACGATCATCCCAGATCCCTAGGAAGGAGACCAAGGTGGCGCCCACCAGGATGCCGATCAACTCCGACACATAACGCCGTTCGCCGAAGAGGAGAAGGGCGGCGATGAAGGCTAGGTAGAGGGCCACTCCCCCAAGGAGGGGTATTGGGGTAAGGTGGAGTTTGCGAGGTCCAGGCCGATCTATCATCCCGGTACGGGCGGCCACCCGCCGGAAGAGGGGCGTGACTCCCACGGCTAGGGCCAAGGCAGTAGCGAACACGAGTAGCAGATTGCCCATCTAACTCTCCCAATAGACGATGAGAGCGTCCCAGAAGGCTCTCTCGGTAGGGCTGGCCAGCTCCCTAGCCAATTGAGCCTGGACTAGGGCCTCGTCCAAACGCCCCATTTGGTAAAAGAGCAGAGCCAAGCGGCTATGAGTTCCAAAATCGTCACTCGACTCCGCGGCCGCCAGAAACTCTTGAATAGCCCCTTCCAGGTTCCCTGTTACAATGTAAGTGTAGCCCAGATTGATATGTTCTCTTGCCTCTTCGGAGGCGGTGAGCATGGTCTCTTGATGGGCCTGAGTGGCGTAGGTATCGACCAGGAGTAGGTAAGTCTCGCCATAGTTGGGGTCTAGAGCCAAAGATTCGTAGAACTTGGCGATGGCTTTCTCATACTCCCCGAGGGCCTGGTAGGTCTGGCCCCACTCGTTTATGAGTTGGGCGTTATGGGGGCTTAAAGTTGTAGCCTCCTGATAATAGTTCAAAGCCCCTTGCAGCCTTTCCTTTCGCTCTTGTGGATCTTTCGTCAATCCACCCCAGACGCTATGGATTCGTCCCAAGTTGGCTACATGATCGGTATTTAAGGGGTTAATAGCCCTCGCTTTCTCTAGGACCACCCGCCCACTCATCATAAGACCCCCTCTCTCCAACCGTGCTATCTGTTCCGGGGTTAGGCTGAAAAGGTCGTCAACGGTATGGGGTTCGAAGGAAGGTTGCGCAGTAGCCTCCGGAGTGGCCTTCGCCCTCTCCAGGAGAGAGCGAGCCAGGAAGATATAATACCAATCCTGATCCGGGGCCAGTCTAATCGCCTCCTCGTAGACGGCTGTGCTGGCATCCCACTGCTTTTGTCGATCCCATTCTAGTCCTTGCTTGTAAAGGGTATCGGCTCGGATGGGGTTTATGTTGGTAGCAAGGATAAGAACGGCCACCAAAGGCAGAAAGAGGGGGTAGAGGGCCCTTCGAGGCCAAGAAGCCGGAGCGAAGGCCTGCTCTCCCTCTCGTATCAACGCCAGGGCAGAGAAGAAAAGTAGCCCAAATGTGGCCAGGTAATATATCATCACTATCCCTGTACCTCTCCAGGCCAGATCTATCACCTCCTCTATTGTGGTCGCAGAGGGAGTAATACTCACTATCCTCCTCAGGGATAAAGCGAATACTAAAGGAAGACCCAAGGAGATAAGGGAATAATAGAGGAAGGAGAGAAATGGGCTCCTACCCTGGGGGGCCGCTTCGCTCGCTATCTCTGCCAAGATGAGAAAGGTGGCTAGGGCCCAGGTAAGGAAGAAGAGCCAAGGGATGCTGAACCCCTTAGTGGCGGGATCGAAGCCGGGGGTTAGGAAGTCGAAGGCCAGGGTGATCAGGAGAAAGGCCACTAGAAGAGAATAAGGGAGGAGGGAAGTGAACCCCTCCCGCCATGATGAGTCGGCTTCTAGAACTCCTCTTTTCTTTCCCCGCTTTCGTCTCGGGTTGCTTTTCAAAGCAGAAAGGGTTTTTGCCTCCGAGGCTGTAGTCTCCAAGAGAGGGCGGCCGGTTATGACTAAGAGGGCGGCGTAGAGCCAGAAGTAGGTTCTCGTGGCGGCGATGGCTATCCCAAAGTGGATCTCTACGAAATGGGCCACCATAGCCGAGAGAAGAGCCATTAAGAGCAGCTCATATGGGTTCGCTCTCTCTTTAGCCCTGCCCGAGAGGCCTTGGGCCACCAGATAGGCCAAAAGTCCGCTTACTAGCCCTACCGCCAGTCCCACCCCCGAAAAACGCCAGGTACCCTCCAGTAGTCGAGGTGCCAGAGCCCCCAGCAACCCACTGCCAGACCAAAGAGCGACATAACTGTTCCTATCGCTTCGGCTCTCGATGAAGCCTAACCACTTAAAGCCGAAGTAGAAGAGGCTGCCAAAGAGGAAGATGTAGGCTAGAAAGCCGAGGAAACCCGTGGTCACCAAAGCGTCGAAGGTCTCGTTGTGGGAGCGGTCGGGCATCTTATTGCGGGCCTCATGATGTCCCAGTTCTGGGGGGTAGAACTTGCTAAAAGCCACGTACATCGACTCCGGCCCGTAGCCGATGAGGAGACGAAAGGTGTTAAGCCTGTCCAGGCTGTCTGGCGGCAAGCCTAAAGGTTCGTGAGGGGCGATTAACTCCATAGCCCCTTCCCAGATCAAGACCCTCACCTTCCCCGTGCCCGACTCCGTCTCGAAGACCCGACCCAAGCGGCCGATATATGGCAGTTCCCGCATAAAAGCCAAGGGGGTATTCGGGAGGTTGAAAAGGACGAGGAAGAGGATACCTGCCAAGGCCAAGCCCAAAGCCCCCAACCAGAGCCAGGCTATCCGCCGTCTCACGGCGAAGATAGATATGAAGACGAAGAGCCCCACTAGAAGCCCGATGAGAGGGCCTCGGCTCTGGGTGAAGATGATACAGGCCAACTGCAGGGCGAGGAGAAAGATGTATAACACTGCCAAGAGATGGGGGATGAGCGCCTCCTGTTGAAAGGTGAACCAAAAGGAGACGGCGAAGAGGAGCATTCCCCCTCCTAGGGCTAAAAGTTCCAGCCCCATCTCCCCTCGATAGACCAGATGATTCAACTTGAAAATCAGGAGCAAGGAGTAGACGAGAGCCAGCCCCTGGGCCACAAGGAGGAAGAGGTACTTAGCCACCTGAAGCGGAGTCGAAATGGCGCCCCATCGAGAGGAGAGCGAGGAAAGAAGGGGGACGGAGAGCACAAAGAGGGCTAGAAAGCCCCAAAGAAGGGCGAAACTCGTCCCTCCCACTATGTACTCCACATCAGAGAGGAAAAAGATTTGATAAGAGAAGAGGTAGAGAAGAGAGAGGGCTTGGAGCAAGAGAAGGGAGATGTGGCCTCCCCTCTGTCGAAAAGTGACGATGGTTTCCGTCGCAGAGGGAGAGGCTTTTTCCCAAAAGGCTTGGAAAGCGCTCACAAACCTTCCCAGAGTTAAGGGGACGACCATTATGAGATAGGCGGCCACAAAGATAGAATTCCCCATGCTGGAAGCCACGCGATAGATGACATCCCCAACCCAAGGCAAGGGGTCTAATTTGAAGTGCTGCACGATGCCGTAAAGGGCCACCGGCAGGCTGACGATAACCATAGCCGTAACTAAGCGGTCCAGTTGCTGGCGATTCTTTAGGGTTAAGAGGGTCAGGAAAAAGATGACTACATAGGAGAGGGTGGTATATGTCCCTTGCAGCCGCTGGTAGGAGCCCCAAAGGCTAACCCTGGGGACGATGGAGGTAGCGGTGGTCAAAAGGTAAACCCCCACCAAGATCACAGTGGGTATCGCCAGGGGCAAGGAGAATAAACTTTTCACCCTCTCCCTTGTGCTCCCCCCCTCCATGGCCTTGACCGCCCAGGCTAAGCACATTACCAGGGCGATGGAGCGCAAAAGGGTGAGTTTATCGGGCTCAAAAACGCGAAAAGTGTAGATGTTGAAGAAGAGGGGCATGGCCATCGCTGCCACCAGCCAGCCTGCCTCTATTACCCTGTCGCAAAAAACGGCCAGTCTAGTCTGCATCTACTTCCCTCTTCGGGTGCTCTTCTCTTCGAGGAACCTCTGGTAATGGGCCACCATCATCTCTAACCCCTCTTCGATGGTCACTTGGGGAGTGAAGCCCAATACCCTTTGGGCTAGGCTGATGTCGGCCCTCATGCGAGATACACCACCATCTTGAGCGGTGCTGAAAAGGGAAGGCACTCGACGCCCCAATATCTCTTCCAGCCCTCTCACCAGCCCCTTGACACTCACTTCTCGCCCAGCACCGACGTTGATTATCAACCCTTGAGCCTGGGCCGTGGCTGCAGCGATCAAAGCCCGCACCACATCATCCACATAGACGAAATCCCTGGTTTGTTCGCCGTTCCCGAAGATGACCACCGACCCTCCGCTTAAAGCCTGACGAACGAACTGGGGTATCACCGGGGCATGGGAGGGTGGTGCGGCTTGGCCTGGCCCGTAGGCGTTGAATATCCTCAATATCACTGTCTCTATCCCATAGAGGGCCCCCATAGAAGAGAGATGATATTCGGCTGCTATCTTGGTCACCGCGTAAGGGTTGCGGGGGTTGGGGCGAGCCGTCTCCTTGATGGGCTGCTCCTTCTGCTCCCCGTAGATCGTTCCCGATGAGGTGAAGACCACCCGCTTGATGCCCGCATCTCGGGCTGCGGTCATCAGGCTTACCGTCCCCCCTACATTCACATCGTTATACTCCACAGGGTACAATATCGACTCTGGCACCGAGACCTTGGCCGCTAGATGATAGACGCAATCCATACCCTTGAGTAGCGTCCAGAGTCTGGGGATATCCCTGACATCCCCGCGGGTGAAGGAGACATCTTTATGCAAAGAGGCCGGATCTCCGGCACTCAGATCATCGAGAGCCCAGACGCGGTGCCCCTCTCTTACCAGATGGTTGGCCAAAGCCGAACCCAAAAAGCCCGCCCCACCGGTGACAAGAACCCTCAAATTTCCCTCCTCTCTCGCTATTGGTAATTCTCCTGGTTAAAGGTTCTCCCTAAACCAGGCTACCGTTTTTTTCAAGCCCTCAGTTAAGGGCACTTGGGCCTTGAAACCTAATAGCCGCTCCGCCTTACTGGCATCTGGCAAGCGGCGTCGCGGATCCTCGAAATGAGGGCCGTAGAGGTCATTATAAGGAACGAAGATGATCTGAGAGGAAGAGCCTGTGATCATCTTCACCATCTCAGCCAGTTGGAGGATGGTTGTCTCTTCCTCCCGCCCGATGTTGAAGGCCTCGCCGATCGCCTCCTCGCATTTAGCCGCGAGAGCCGTTCCCTCCACTGTGTCATCGATATAGGTGAAGGAACGGGTCTGCCGCCCATCGCCGTGAACGGTAAGGGGCTCTCCCCTTAACGCCTGGCCGATGAACTTGGCGACCACGCTCCCGTACCCTTGAGGGTCGAGGCGCGGCCCATAGGAATTGAAATAGCGAAGGATAGTAGCAGGTAACTTCCTCTTTTGGTGGTAGGCTAGGACCAGATGCTCGTCTAGGGCTTTAGTTGTAGAGTAAGACCAACGGGAGACCCGGGTTGAGCCTAGGAGCCTATTATCATCCTCGGAGAGTGGGACCTTCTCGCTCTTACCGTATATCTCCGAAGTGGAGGCGAAGATGAAACGACAACCGGCTTCCTCCGACGCCTCAAGGACTACTTCCGTGCCCACCACATTGGTGAGGATCCCTCGCAAGGGGTCATCGATTATATAGAGGATGCCCACTACGGCGGCCAGGTGAAAGATCAGGTCGCAGCCATGTAACGCTTCCCTCACTAGGGATCGGTTCAGAACGCTCCCCTCGATGAACTGAAACTGCTTATCTTCTAGATGGTGCTTGATGTTCGCCATTTTTCCCATGGAGAGGTCGTCTAGGACGACAACCTCGTGTCCATCGGAGAGGAGCCTATCCACTAGGTGGGATCCGATGTAGCCTGCGCCCCCGGTCACTAAAGCCTTCATCTTCCCACTATCATACCCCCCGCCAACCTAAAAATCAAATCGATAGCACCTCTTCATAGAGGGCCAGTGTGCTTTTGATCATCCTCTCGTGGGAGAATTCCTTCTCGACCCGCTCCTTAGCCCGTTGTCCCATCTTTTCCCGTAGCCCTGGATCGCTTAATAGCCGCTCTATCGCCTCCGCCAAGGCGAGGGGATCCCGCGGGGGCACCACTAGGCCCGTTTGCCCATGGATGTTTACATAACTTGTGCCCGTGCCTAACTCTGTGCAGACAACTGGCTTGCCGCAAGCCATGGCTTCCAGTTGCACGATGCCGAAGGCTTCGCTACGATGGACGGAAGGCAATACCAAAAGATCGCTAGCCTGATAGTATGCCGGAAGGTCATTCTCCTTTTCCCCTAAGAAGAAAACCTTTCCCTTGGCCTTTCTCTCCTCTGCCAAGCGAGAGAGGCTTGCCTTATAAGAGGAATCGCCACCGCCGATGATTAGGGCTTTGGCTTCGACCCGGGCGAGAGCCTCGATTAAGACCTCTAACCCTTTGTAATAGCGCAATTGCCCCACAAAGAGCAGAAGGGGATGATCATATCGCCCTTCGATCTCCTTTGCCTTTCCCTCCTCGACCTTCTGAAAACGCGAAACGTCGATCCCGTAGGGTATCGCAATACACTTCTTTTCGTGTTTGCTCAGATAGCGTGAAGTGTGGATATAGTGAGGACTAGTGGCGATGATGCGGTCGGCTTTGGCTAGCAGGCGCCAAAGGAAAGGCTCGTAGAATCTGAGTAGGCTCCTCTGGCGGATGATGTCGCTATGGTAGGTAATGACCGTTCGCTTGGCCCTACCTAGCCAGAGATGGGCTAACTCGCCCCAAGGGTAAGGGAGATGGAGATGGGCGATGTCGGGCTTTAGGCGGCGAACTATAAGAGGCAAAGAGAGGCTTAAGGGGGTGGAGGCTAAAGTAGCCAGCCTTCCGGCTTTGATGACCCTCACTCCGTTCATCTCCAGGGTCGTGGTCTCTCTGGTCAGGCTAGTTACTAGGACCGTTACTTCTAACCCCTGCTTGGCCAGCCCTTCGGCTAAGAGCCGCAGATGGTTCTCGATGCCCCCTAGCACGGGGTGATAATCCTTATAGATATGCAGTACTTTCATCGACTTAACACCTGACGGTAGACCGCTAGGGTCTCTTTTGCCGTCCTCTCCCACGAGAAGCGGGCAGCCTGCTTGAGACCCTCCTCGCGCATAGAGGCCCTGAGATCGGCATCTCCCAACACCCATTCGAGAGCCCTCGTCAACTGGGAGGCATCCAGGGGGTCGACCGTGACCGCTGCTCGGCCCGCGATCTCCGGCAACGAGGAGGTGGAGGAACAAACCACCGGCACCCCACAGGCCATCGCCTCCAGGAGGGGCAGGCCGAACCCCTCATAGAGAGAGGGGAAGACGAAAAGGGCAGCCCCGCTATAAAGGGCCGGCAGGTCATCCTCAGGAACCTGTCCTAAGAAAACCACCCGATCTTGCAGGCTAAGTTGCTCCACTACTTCGTGTACTTCCCGATAGCGTGGGTCCTCTTTCCCAGCCAGGACCAATTTTCGCCCGGTTTTCACCTTGGCGAAAGCCTCCACCAGACGCACCAGGTTCTTATGGGGTTTGTTAACCCCCACATTGAGGATATACCCCTCGGGGAGATCGTATCTTTGGCGCAAGCGCATAACTACTTCCCCTTCCAAAGGCTGGAACCGCTCGTCTACGCCCTCCGGCGTGACCGACACCTTGGAGGGTGCCACCCCAAGGAGGCGAACTAGGTCATCTCTGGCTGACTGCGAGACGCAGATAACCCGCCTCACACTGGCCACGGCCAACCGGATGGTGACCTCAAAGATCGCCCTCTTCCATAAGGAGGGCATATATTGGGGGTAGAGTTTGGGTATGAGGTCATGAATAGTGACTAAGGAGGGACAGGGCAAAAGGTAGGGTTTGATGTAGTAGGGCGAGTGGAGGAGATTCAGCCGCAAGTGGCGGACAACGGAAGGCAACCGCCATTCCTCGGCCAGGGAGAAGGTAGGAACCTCAACAGGCACTATCTTCAAGTTAGGGTTTTGCAGAATTTTCAGATCGTAGCGCGTATTGACCAACTGGGGGTTGTGAAGGAGGACGAAACTATCCTCCGGCGCGGCCTTGGCCAGAGCCTGGACGAGGTTGTAGGTGTAGCGGCCGATGCCGGGGAAATGGTCCTGGATATACCGTCCGTCGATGGCGATGCGCATGGTCAGCCCTCCAAACAACCCCATTATCGGTATCTGTACCAGCCGTAAATGTACCCTAAAGCGGTAACGTAACTCGCCAACGCCTTAAGGGGCTTAAACCCCAACCTCCATTGGGGTTCAGCGAAAGAATAGGGGATGAAAACGTTCGGAAGAAGTACTAAGGTCCTGAGGAAGAGGTAGGCCAAGGCGTGAAGGGGGGTATACAAGAAACGTCTTCTACTTCGTAAGGGATCACATTTCACCTCCTGGGAATGGCCCACCCCATAGAGGAAATGTTTCCGCAGAAGGGAGGGAAGTGTTGCTGGTGCTGGATGCCAGACCCAAGTGTTGGGCGCTAAGATTATACGGTATCCCCGGCGGCGTAGGCGGACGAAGAACTCGGTGTCCACCCCTCGAATCAACTCCTCATTGAACCCATCTAGTTCTTCGAAAACCTCTCTCCTCATGGCACAACAAGTAGCGGTCACCTGGCAGTAATACCCTCTTTCCGGGTCGGGGTTAGTTTCCAGTGGCTCCTCCACTATCGGGTGCTGGATACGGGGCACTTCACGAGCCACCCAGCACTGAAACCAGGAGGAGTCAGGAGGTATGAGTCTCGACGCTCCCGTTACTCCTATTGTGTGATCCTCTGGCAAAGGTTCAACAAGGTTGGCTAGGGTATCCTCATCTCCCAGAACAGCGTCATCGTCTACGAAGACCAGTATATCGCCCTTCGCCCCCCTAGCCCCTACATTTCTAGCCCGGCCGCTGGGCTTCACCCCCACTACCGGGCAGATCTCATAATCGCGGAAAGATTGTCTCCTGATGCTGGTCTCAAGGGGCCTGAATTGACCAGAGAGAGAGGGGATCACGATAGATACCTGGGGCATGTTACCCTCTCAGAACCCGCTTAAAAGGCCGGCCAAGCGCGGATGCATCCTGGCCAACACCGCTTTGTCCCTTTCCTCCAGCGGTTTGAGGAGGTAAAGGATCCCTACAACTAACGCCATGTAAAGGAAAGCCGCGGCCAAAAGGGTGCGCAGACTTTCGACTCGCAGAAAAAGGGTGATGGCAAGGGCGAAAATCGAGGCCAAAACCACCTTACCAGTAAAGACGAAGGGGTACTTTCCTTTTGTATATCGGCGAACCGCCAAAGTCTCTGCAAGCATAGTAACCAGAGCAGCGATGCCGGTGGCGATGATGGCTCCCAATGCTCGGTAACGGGGGATTAAGAAGATAGCCAAAAGGAGGTTCAACGCAGCGGTGGACGCCCGGATATACAAGGAGAGTTGCTCCCGATTGAGGGCGTACAAAGCCCCCGAGTTTACCCCGCCGCCTAAGGTCCGACTGGCCGCCGCCAGTCCGACGGCCACCTGAAAAAGGATCACGCTGGGCAGATAGGCTTGCCGGTAGAAAGCAAGGACTATCCTTTCCGGGTAAAAGGTGCAGAAGAGCAAGGCGGGCACACTTAAGAAGGTGACCAATTTGAGGGCCATCCGCCAAACCTCCCCTACACGCTCATCGCCTTGTTGGATCTGTACCTCGGAGAAGACCGGCAAGAGTACCCCATCAAGCCCTATGAGAAGGGCGGTGCTTATAGCCATGGCTAGGGTGGAGGCGGCACTGTACTGGCCTATCTCATCAGGGCTGTGGAGGAAATAACCTATCAGCAATAAATCAGATTGCCTTCCCAAAACGTAGTTGACGAGGTTCGCCAGCCAGACGGTCACGGCGAACCTATAGATGCGAGCCAGGCGAAAGGGGGAAGGCCTGAGAAACAGGGTTCGGAAGACGCGTAATAGATAGATGACGAAACCTAATCCAGAAGTGAGGATCAATATGTATAAGAACTCCTGGATACCGTAGCCCAGCCGGGCCAATAGGATTACTAAGGCGAGATTAGCCAATTGCACAGCCACCCGCACAACCGCCACCGGCTTCACTTCGAGCCTGCCCAGAAGAAAATGGACGAAGATATCGGAAAGAAGAAACAAAGATATATAGGGGAGAACGAACCTTATATACGTCGCTACCTCAGGGATGCCAAGGAGGACAGCCAGTGGGGAGGCGAAGAGATAGAGGGTTAGACTTATGGCTACCGTGATGGCAATGCCAAGGCCAAAAAGCCTTCTTAGAAGAAAGGCCGCCTTGCCCGGCTCTTCTTTCCATAACTTGGGGATATAAGTGAGGAGGGTGTGGTTAAAACCCAACGAGCCGAAGAGGGTGGCTAGGGTGAAGATGCTTATTAGGGCCGAATAGACCCCGTACTGCCTAGGGCCTAAGTAGCGGGCTATCACCAGCAGGCTTAAGAATTTGAGGCCGAATTCCAATATTTTGCCGGGATAGTTCCACAGAAGCCCGGAACCAAACCGTTCGACGATGCCTGGCAACCGACCTTTTGTCCTCGGGAAAGAGCGCGGGCTCTCACTTTCCACTCTTAACACAACCCTCAAAGATCTTCGCCATATCCTCTACCATGCGACGTAGGGTAAAGTTCGCACAAATAGTGGCACGGGCCTGACGTCCTAGGCGAGCAGCCAAACTCTCATTAACCAGGATCTTGGTGACCTTCTGACTCAACTCCTCTACATCCCCGGGCTTGAAAAGCAAATCTTCATCATTGACCATAGTCGGTATCCCTCCGACATGGCTAGCCACAACCGGCTTGCCGCAGGCCATAGCCTCAGCCAACACAAATGGGAGGCCCTCCTCCATCAGTGTGGGCATAAGAAAAAGATCCCCGGCGTTGTAGAAGGCTGGCAACTCTTGGTGGGGGACGAAACCACAAAAGAACACCTGGGACGAAAGCCCTTCCCTCCTTACTATCCGCTCCAACCCCTCCCTATACCTCCCCTGGCCTACTATTAAGAGCATTACCTTCTCCCCCCTGGCATCGGAGATCCGGGGTAGGGCCCGAATAGCCACCTGCACCCCCTTTCCTCTCTCTAGCCTTCCCACGGTCACGAGCACCTTGCTACTCTCCGAGATTCCATACCTCTGGCGGATGGCCTTGCCTTGTTTGGCCAGAGGCCTGAAGCGCTCTTCATCAACACCGTTGGGAACAAGATATACCCTTCTCGAATCCACGCGATAGGCTCTCAATAGTTCCTCCCGCAACTCTTCGCTGACCACAACTACAGCCTCGGCGGATTCGACGTAGGATCTCCGCTGCGTACGATGGTAGTATAGCCTGGCTGCCAAGGCCAGGTAATAGAAGGAATCCATTCTCCATGATAGTTGGCGTAGGGCAGAGCGGATCTCGCCGCCGAAGGTTCCGTGCAAGATAGAGACCAAAGGAACGCCATATCTCTTCTTCAGCCTCTGGGCATAATAGTCTCCTCCGGCTCCTTGGCTCCAGACTAAGTCGAATCCAGTTTTTTCCTGAAGAGCAATGAATTTCTTAGCACTTTCAAGCCACCACTCTTGGCTATATTTGCCCGAGGGGGCCTCAGTGTAATAGACATCGACACCTTCATGCTGCTCGTGCTCTATGCCTTCTAGGTGCTTCGTGGTGATGGTGGAAACCTGGTGACCGCGCCTCACCAGCTCACGGCTAAGCATCTCACCATGGAACTCCATGCCACCCTTCGTCCCATGAACCGGGGTAATGCGAGTGAACATGCATATCTTCATTAGGATCACTCAGGCTCTGCTCTCCCCACCATCGCCTCTACCCTGGCCACTACCATATCGATGGCGGTGACGTTGAACCCCCTTCGGGGATGATGATATCCGCGTATCTCTTGCTCGGCTCCACGAACTCCAGATGCATGGGACGAACTGTCTCCATATATTGGCGGATAACCGATTCCATAGTCCGTCCGCGCTCGGTAATATCCCGCTGCAACCGCCGGATGAAACGGATGTCGGCGTCGGTATCTACGAAGATCTTTACATCCGTGAGTTCCCTCAGAGTCTCCCTTCTCCGCGTATGGGTCGTGAAATCGTAAATCGGCACCTCTACCGGGGAGCCGGCTTGCAACCGTTTGAGGTGTTCTACCAAGAGGTTGGTATCTAGGGCTTCGGGATGATCGAAGTTGATCTTATGGCGCTCTTCAAGAGGCAAGTGGCTTAGATCCTTGTAGTAGGAGTCGTGTTGAAGGTAGGTGATCCGTTCTTTTCCCACTCGCTCTAGGATAGCCTCAGAAACCGTGGTCTTCCCGGAGCCGGTACCCCCTGCTACCCCGATGATTATCGCTTTCACCCGTACTCCTTGGAGCCTCTTCGCCCTTCTATTATATATTATCGCCGTTTCCCAGGGAAGGATACCTTTCTCCTATATATCTATTGCAGAATCTACCTTGGTGCGATATACTAGAAGGGAGATGGATATCGAGACCTTAATCGAGGAAGTCAAAGGGTATTACCCACAATGTGACACAGAGCTGATCCGCCGGGCCTACGAGGTGGCTTCCCAGGCGCACTATGGTCAGATGCGGGCCTCTGGGCAACCCTACGTCCGACACTCTTTGGAGACGGCCGCCCTTTTGGCCGATCTCTGTTTGGACCCGGCTACTATTGCCGCGGCGATTTTGCACGATGTGCCAGAGGATACCGGGACCCCCTTGGAGACGATCAGCCAGGAGTTTGGTGAAGAGGTAGCCAGACTGGTGGATGGGGTGACCAAACTGAGCCGCATAAGCTGGGAGAGTTTGGAAGAAGAAGAGGCGGAGAGCCTGCGCAAGATGTTCCTGGCCATGGTAGATGATGTTCGGGTAGTGCTCATCAAACTGGCCGACAGGCTCCATAATATGCGTACTCTGGCGGCTCTGCCCCCCTTAAAGCAGAGGAAGATCGCTCAAGAGACGCTGGAGATCTTCGCCCCCTTGGCCAACCGGCTAGGCATCTGGCAGATGAAATGGGAGTTGGAGGACCTGGCGCTTCAGTATTTGCACCCAGAGAAGTATCAAGAGATAGCCGACCTCATCGCTGAGCGAAGGGGAGGCCGGGAAAGGCATATCACCGCTATTATCGATAACCTCAAGGCAAGGTTGGCCGAAGAGGGGATAAAGGCGGAGATAACAGGGCGTCCCAAGCATATCTACAGCATCTACCAGAAGATGGAGACCAAAGAACGCTCCTTCGACGAGATCTACGATGTGCAGGGGGTACGTATCATTGTAGACGAGGTGAAGGATTGTTACGCCGTTTTAGGCATCGTCCATACCCTTTGGCGGCCCATTCCCGGGGAGTTCGACGACTACATCGCCATGCCCAAGGATAATATGTACCGCTCCCTCCATACGGCTGTAGTGGGCCCCCAGGGTAAGCCGTTGGAGATACAGATCCGTACTTGGGAGATGCACCAGACAGCAGAGTTAGGTATAGCCGCCCACTGGCGGTATAAAGAACGGGTGGGGCGAGACACCAGCCTAGAGGCGAAGATAGCCTGGCTGCGAGGACTTATGGAGTGGCGGCAGGAACTGGCCGACGCTCGGGAGTTCGTCGATTCCCTCAAGACCGACCTTTTCCCCAAGCAGGTTTACGTCCTCACCCCTAGAGGGGATATCATCGACCTCCCCGATGGAGCCACCCCCATTGATTTCGCCTATCGCATCCATACGGAGATAGGGGAGCGTTGTCGGGGGGCCAAGGTTAACGGCAAGTTGGTGCCCCTCAACTACCGGCTTCAGAGCGGCGACCAGGTGGAGATACTCACCACCAAAAAGGGTGGGCCCAGCCGCGACTGGCTCAACCCTCATTTAGGGTACGTGGTCACCTCCCGAGCCAGGCAGAAGATACGCCAATGGTTCAAACGTCAGGAGCGGGAGGAGAATATCGCCGAGGGACGGGAAATCCTGGAGAAAGAACTGAAACGGTTGGGGATAGAGGAGAGTTTCGAGGATATCGCCTCTCTTTTCCGCTTCAGAAGGGTAGAGGACCTTTTCGCTGCCATCGGATATGGGGATATAAACGTCCACCAGATCGCAACCCGATTGGTAGAGAAGGAAGAGGAAGAACCAGAGCTACCCCTGGTGGCTCCCTCAACTCCTCCTATTTCCGGCATAACGGTGCTGGGCACGGGAGACCTGCTCACCCGAGTGGCCCGTTGCTGTCACCCTCTGCCTGGGGACAAAGTCGTGGGCTACGTGACGCGGGGGCAGGGGGTCACCATCCATCGGCAGGATTGCGGCAACATCCTACGCCGCACCGATAAGGAGCGACTGATAGAGGTAGAATGGGGAGCGGATAGGAAACAGGTCTATCCGGTGATGATAAAGGTGGTGGCTTTCGATCGTAAAGGGCTTCTCAAGGATATCGCCGCCATCGTCGAGGCTGAGGATGTGAACATGTCTGCGGCCAACGCTACAACCAGTAAGAAAGATCATGTGGCGGTGATCACCGCCACCTTGGAGATAGCCAATATGGCCCAATTGAGCCGCATCCTCACCAAGATCGAGAGCCTCAAGAATGTCTTAGAAGCGCGCCGTCAGATGGGTTGATGGGGGAGAGGTAGATGACCGCTGTATCAGAGATGAGCAAAGAGGATTTAGAATTGGAACGGCGTAGAATTCGAGTGGAGCACGACCGGGCCTGGACAGAATACAGGCGGGCTCTTTCCTCGACAGTTCAGATGCATCGCTTCATCCACGATGGCGAGATGAGAGATATGCTGGAGAAACTGAACCATGCGCGAGGACTAAGGAGGCGGAAAAAGGAGATAGAAGAAGAACTCAAGAGGCGAAGACGAAGGCTATAAAGTTCGGTCTTCTAGGGGCTGCTTTGCTGCAAAAAAGAGGGGTGACGGTGGCTACCCCTTAAATAAGATCTAGATAGGCGCATCTTTTCTAGGGTTGCCTAAACGCTTGTGTCAGGCGGGACTTTCTCCTCAGACCAGTAATTCTCGATGGTTGCTTCAGCCTTGAGGCCGTTCAACCATCGGGAGAAGGCTGTGTTCTTACGCCTCTCAAGCGTTGTGGTGTCTAGTTCTCTGTCCTCGTCCTTCTCCTCCAACTTGAGGATCTCATAGCCCCTCGCCGTCTCTACTACCTGGCTTATCTCGCCCACCTCTAACTGAAAGGCCATCGCGCTGAAGGAGATATCCCGCTCATCGAAAGCCGTCCACCCTACATCTCCCCCGTTCTCCTTGGTGGCTTCATCGAGGGAGAGTTCCTGCGCCAGGGTGGCTAAATCCTCCCCTGCCTCCAACCTCTCCCGGACGGCTTCGGCTTCCTCTTTCATCTCCAAAACGATGCGCCGCACGCGGACCTGCTCCTCGCTGGTGGGCACGTCCCGCCCAATCACTTCCCGCATCTTGGAGCGCAACAAGCCTCTCCGTACTATATCCCGATAGAACCCCTCTGAGATCCCTACCTTGGCTAGAGCCGCCAGGTTTTGCTGATAGAGTTGCTCGAACTCTTCCTCAGTTATGGAGGGAGGGGAAGGGGTGATGGGTTCGGTAGCGGTGACGGCGGGGGTAAGGGGCTCTCGCTCGTAGCCATAACTCTCCTCGATGGCCCTATCTATCTCCTCCTCGGTGACGGCTATCCCCTGCTCCTGGGCCCCCTGTCGTATCAACTCATCCTCGATCATTATCTCCAACACCTGAGAGGGGATCTGGGCTCGCTCAACTTCTAACCGCGCCAACTCCTGTTGAAAGAGGCTAGCGATGGCAGCCGCTCTCTCATCTTCGGTATCTAACTGGCTTAGTTGTCTCTCCAGGTTTCGGCGGTACTGATCTAACGTGAACCTTTGGAAGATGACCATCTTTTGGTACTCATCGGTACGTAGTGGCACCCCATTGACCACTGCTACCGGGGAGGCAGGCTTAAGGAACTTCATCTCGTAGTAGCCGAATCCCAAGATACCCAACACCAGGAGGAATACAGCCCCTGCTAACAAGAGTATGAGCCGTCTTTGCCTCTCCTCCCTCTGACGGCGGGAGATCTGTTTCCGCGTTAGGGGAAGTTCTCGTTTAACCTTTCGCTTGGCCATACCCCTTCTAGCAATAAGAGAGGCATAGGCAAAGTGCGCTACGCCTCTCCTTTGAGTTAGCAGAGATTAACTGCCTCGTACATGCTCGGCGGTGAATGGCAGAAGAGCCAAATGGCGAGCCCGCTTGATGGCTACCGCTAATTGGCGCTGATGACGGGCGCAGACGGCCGTCTGCCGCCGGGCCTTGATCTTTCCCCTGTCGGTTAGAAAGCGGCGCAAGAAATCCGCGTCTTGATAATCTATCTCTTTGACCTTCTCCTTGCAGAAGAAACAACTCCTCCACTGGGAACGGGGATACCTTCTGCGCGCAGCAACTCGCTCCTCTGGATGTCTCTCCTCCTCTTCTCTCAATCTCTCCTCCTCATAGCCTAGTTATCCGTCGTTAGCAACTACTCTACACCACAAAATCCTCTTCTGCGCCTTCCTCCTCCATCAACCTTGGCTCCCTTGAGTCCAAGAGAACCATCTCGTTGGCTACGACCTCAGTGCGGTAATGCTTCTGCCCTTGGTTCTCCCAGCTACGGGTTTGGAGTCTACCCTCCACATAAACCCGGGAGCCTTTGTTGAGATACCTGTTGCATATCTCGGCTAGGTTCCCCCAGGCTACTACTCGAAACCACTCTGTCGCCTCTCGCTGCTCGCCTTCAGAGGTGACCCAACTCCTCGAGGTGGCCACGCTGAAAGAGGTCACCGGCCGCCCTGCGGGGGTGTAACGCATCTCTGGATCGCTCCCTAGGTTGCCGATGATCATCACTTTGTTAAGGCCTCTCGCCATCCCTATACTCTCCTTTCCTCAAACCCGTCTCTCTAAACTCGTACGATCAGATAGCGAATGATCTCCTGGGATAAGGTTAAATTCCTCTCTACCTCCTTCAGCATCTGGGGTTCCAACTTGATTCGATTCAATACATAATACCCCTCCCTCAACTTCTGGATGGGGTAGGCTAGGCGGCGTTTGCCCCAACGTTTCACTTCTGTTACCTGCCCGCCGTTACCGGTTACAACCCGATCTACTTTATTGCCTATCTCTTCTAGAGCCTCCTCTTCCACATCCGGGCGAACGATGTAGATTAACTCGTACTCCCTCAATCTGCTCTCCTTTCCACGGGTTTGCCCCGAGTTCACCTCGGAGCAGAAAGGCTGTTAACAATGACAAATTATATCATAGAGGCCCCATTTGGGCAAGGCTAGAGGTGAAATCGGATATGGACGATATCCCCCTCTCGTATCTGGTAATCGCGTCCCTCTAGACGCAAGAGCCCCATCTCTCGGGCCCGGGCAAAGGCCCCAGCCTTCACGAGATCTTCATACGATATGATTTCGGCCCGGATGAAGCCTTTCTTCATATCGCTATGGATCTTCCCCGCAGCCTCCACGGCGGGGGTGCCTTGTGGTACCGTCCAAGCGCGGACCTCTCGCCCTCCGGTGGTGGTGAAGAAGGTGACTAGGTCGAGGAGCCGGTAACTGGCCTCGATCAGACGGTTGAGCCCTGGCTCCTCAAGTCCCAACTCTTCTCTGTAGGCTTGGGCTTCTTCCTGGGGCCACTCTAAGAGTTCCGCCTCCAACTCAGCACAGATAACGATCACTTCACCATCGGCCGACTCTTTCACTGCCTTTGCCAACTCGCTCCCGGAGGGGAGTGCTCCTTCGTCCACATTGGCCACGTATAATCTGGGTTTACTCGTGAGCAGGTTCAAAGGTCTTATTATCTCCTTCTCCTCGGCGCTTAAGGGCAACTTGCGTAGTTGCTCGCCTTGGCTTAGGGCTTTGTCGAGGCGTTCCAATAGATATAATTCCTCCTCATACTCCCCCTTGCCCCCTTTCGCTTGGCGTCTCAACTTCTCCAGCCGCCTCGCTACGGTGGCGAGGTCCGCCAGGGCCAACTCCAACTCCACCACCTCGATGTCATCTTTGGGGTTCAGTTCCGGGGTCACGTGAGGTATGTCAGGGGCGGAGAAGCAGCGTACAACCATGCAGACCGCATCCACGTCGCGGATATATCCCAAGAACTGGTTGCCTAACCCTTCCCCCTGGCTGGCCCCTTTCACTAAGCCAGCGATATCCACGAACTCGATGGTGGTGGGTACGATCTCCTCCGGGTTCACTAGGGCGGCGATCTTTTCTAGCCGTTCATCGGGGACGGTGGCCATTCCCACATTCCGATCGAGGGTGGTGAAAGGGTAGGGGGCCACCGGGGCACGGGCCCCGGTGAGGGCGTTGAAGAGGGTGGTCTTGCCCACATTGGGCAAACCGACGAGACCTATCTGGAGACTCATGCCTATTATCTCCGCAATCTAGCCTTCATATGACTCTAGTTTCTCTCTTCTCATTCCCAAGAAGTGCAACATTTCAATGCCCATTAGGATAATCCGCTTTGCCTGATTCACAGGGATTTCCTCCCCGTGTATTGCACGGCTGCACACTGACCAGACAGCCCTAACAATGGCCTGTTCGGATAAGTCTAAGACATTCCTCGAAGCCAACCCTGATAACATCTCCCCAAAAACAGGTGGCCAGGGTATATCAGATGCTTTTGGCTCAACAAGGTAATAAAGCTGTCTTAACATGGTTTCCAATTCGATCCGAAGGCGGGCCAAGGCAACTCGAGCGTCTGTCTCCACCCACATCAGAAGCTGGTCTTGTAGTTGCTCCAGCGTAGTGACCTCTCCTACTGTGATAGAGGTGGCCTCTATCCCCTCCTCCTTGGCTTTCTTGACCACCTGCTCGACCTCTTCTTCTATCTTCTCCACCTCTTCGGGAGAGACCTTCTCCCACTCAAACCCTCCAGGCAACTTGCCTTTGCGAATCTCTGGAAAGTAGTAAAGCAAGGCCGCAAGACCCAAAAGCAAGACAGTAGTTGTATCAACTGCTAGATGTGGAAAAGCAACGTGGATGATGGCTAGAACAACCGCCACGATGCTAACCAGAGTAGGAATCACGCCCATTTGAGACAGTCTCTTCATTCTGATTACCTTCTTCCCTATTACTCCTCCGCTGCCAAAAGATATGCTTCTACTACCTTCCGCAGTATGGGTGCCGCGGCCACCGAGCCTTCGCCGCCGTGCTCCACTATTACCGCTACCGCTATCTTTGGGTCATCGGCAGAAGCATACCCCGTGAACCAGGCGTGGGGTTTCCCGCTGGGGACTTCAGCCGTCCCCGTCTTCCCCGCCACCGGGAAGGAGGAATCTTTGAAGGTGCGGTATGCCGTCCCCCAGGGGTTCATAGCCACTTCCCGCAGAGCCTCCTGGATCAGTTGCAGATGGCCAGGCGAAAGGGGGAGTTTGCCTATCTCCTCCGGCCCGAAAACGTCTTCTTCTTCCCTGAGAGTGGCTCCAAGACGAAGGACCAGATGGGGCCTATAGAGTGTGCCCCCGTTGGCTATGGCAGCCATCATGTTGGCCACTTGGAGAGGGGTGGCCAGGAGGTCCCCTTGTCCCACGGCCAAGTTCACCGCGTCGCCTGGCACCCAGAAGGGGTTTCCCACGCCGGTGAAGCCCACCTCCTTCCATGCAGGGTCGGGGACGAGTCCCTCTGTCTCGTCTACCTCTATGCCCGTCAACTCCCCAAAGCCCAGTTTATGTCCGAAATCGGGAAGCAGCCAAGGGTCTATATTATTCAGGCGAAGCCCCATCTCGTAGAAGAAGAAATCACACGAGCGGACGATAGCCCAGCGAAAATCCATATCCCCATGAGCGGCCCAGTCGGTCTTCCTCAAGTAGGGGCCCTGCCAGACGCCGGTGCAATGGATGGTGGTCGAAGGGTCAAAGCCCGCCTGCCCCAGTGCGGCCGTGGCGGTCACTATCTTGAAGACGGAGCCGGTGGGATAGGCTCCCTGGGTGGCTCTGTTGAGCAAAGGTCTTCCGGGGTCCCCTAGGAGAGCCTGCCACTCGCTGACTTCCAGCCCTTGGCTCAGGGGGTTGGGGTCGAAGGTGGGATGGCTTACCATAGCCAGGATCTCCCCGCTATGGGGGTCCAAGGCCACGATAGCCCCGGTTTTATCGCCCAACGCTTCCTCCACCACCCTCTGCAGATATAGATCTATCGTAGTATAGATGCTGCGGCTGGGGCGGGCGGGGTACTCCCTAATTACCTCCACCACCTCCCCTTGGGGGGTGACGACGTAGAGAACCCCTCCTACCCGGCCAGCCAGGTATTCTTCCCCCCATCGCTCCAGGCCGGCCTTGCCCACCGTGTCGCCATCTCGATACCCTTCACCAGAGAGCGAGGCCAACTCCTCTTGATCGATCTCTCCCACATACCCCACGATATGGGCCGCCACGCTCCCTTGAGGGTAGGTCCTTACCGGCTTCTCCCGCAGGGATACGCCAGCCAAGGAAGAGAGGGTTTCCCTATGCTGGATGCTCTCCTCGAAGGTGATATCCCCGATGGGTATCCACCAGTGAGGCTGTATGCCTACAGCGTGATACCTTTCGCTCACCTCCTCCTGGCTCATCCCCAGGACGCGACTCAACTCCGAAAGGAGCCGGGGCTCATCTTGGATTTGGCCCGGTATTACCCCCACCACTACTAGAGCCCCTTCCATGGCCAAGGGCTCTCCGTTCCGGGCATAGATGTTGGCCCTGGCGGGGATTTCCCTTTCTAGGTAGACCAGATTCTCGTCGCTCAGATCAGGGAAGATAAGAGACGACGACCATTCTACCTTCCACCCTTCTTCCCAAACGAGGGGCAAGGTGTTCTCCACCAGAAAGTCGCCCAAAAGAACGGTGCGCAGCGTTACTAGAAACCTAGCCTCCGCCTTCGCGTCCTTCTCTTCGACCCTCGTGACTTCGACGGAGAGGGAAGTGACCGTGGCCTCTTCCATGACCCCCTCGTACCGCTCTATGAACTTCTCCTCGCCGATAGTGGCCTTTGAAGGGGTGGAGAGAAAGGCGTACATAGAGGTGTAGGCCCCTTTCTCCCAGGCGGCAAGGAATGCCTCAGCGACAGGGCCGGGAGAGGGCTTAGGGGGCGTGGGGCTGGGAGTAGCCTCTGGGGTGGAAGAGCCTTGGCAAGATACCGCTAAGGCGAAAAGGGCAGCCCAAAGAAGCAGGCGTTTCATTTCTGCCCCATTATACCAGGTAAAGGCAATATAAGTAAAGATCCCGACCATCGGTCGGGATCTTTACCCTGTAGCCCAATTGACTAACTATGCCAAGCCCGTCTGATCTCTCGAATGGCGTTATTGGTGACCTGACGGTAGTAGCCATTACGGGGGACAACCACGGCCAATATGAACTCTTCCCCGCTAGTGGTGAAATAGCGACATACCAAGCGGACACGGTCATCGGCCAAGATGGAGACCTCATCTAACTGACCAAGGCCAACCCTCGACTGGGTCTCCCCTGCTACGCTGGCTAAGACCGCTACCATAGCCGCAATGGTCTGGAAGTCATAATCAGAGGGGACGGTAGCGATAGGTAAGCCATCACCGCTAGCCAGGACCGAGGCTTCGAAACCCCCAGCCTCGTTCATCCGATGCAGAACCTCCTCAAAAACCGTTTGGGGTTGCTCCTTCTCCACGCCTCTCCCTCCAACTTAGATCCGGGCCACCACCAGGTTGATGGCCGCCTTAAGTGTGTCGATCACCCCTCGGCCGCGGATAGCAACCGCTTCGAACTGAGGGCATCCGTCCCTAGCTAGATAGGAGCGGAGGACCTCGACCGGGATAGCGCCCGGCAGATCTCGTTTGTTGAACTGGAAGACCAAGGGGATCTCAAAGGGATTATACCCCAACTCTCGCAGATTGTCCTCCAGGTTCCGCAGCGTCTCTATGTTAGCCTTCAACTTATCAGCCTGGGAATCGGCCACATAGATCACCCCGTCAGCGCCCTGTAGGACCAACTTGCGACTGGCCACATAGATCACCTGGCCAGGCACGGTATAGAGGTTGAATTTGGGCTTGAGCCCCTTTATCCGCCCCATCTCCATCTGCATAAAATCGAAGTAGATGGTTCGGTCTTCCTTGGTCTTCAGAGAGATTAGTTGACCTTTCAGGCGAGGATCGATCCTGGAATGGACATATTCTAGGTTGGTGGTCTTACCGCTGAGAGGCGGACCATAATATACGATCTTCAGGTTGAGCTCTCGGGTCTTCCAGTTGATAAACACGCTAGTCCCAGGCTTCGAAGGCCTGATCAAGTTGGTTAGCCAGAGCCTGACCGAAATCGGCATCTACTACTGTGCCTGGCGACTCTTCGGCTTCTTGGATCTCCTCTATCACATTCAACAGTTCCAGAGCCATCTTCTTGGCTAAGAGGCGTACCCAACCGATTTGGCTAGAGTGGTCGAAGAGGATCACTAGGAGAAAGGTATCTCCCACGGCGGTGATGTAGATATTCCGTTCCTTACCTTCATGAAAGAGGTAGGAGAAGGAATCGGGCTCACCCGCCAGCCGAGCCATCTCTGCGGTAGCAGCCATATTGCTGGCTGCTAGGGCGGCTAGGGTCACTGAATCGGTCCCCGGTGCTGTCCCCACTGCGCTGATGAGTTGTCCGCTGATATCCGCTAAGAGGGTACAGATCGCCTGTGCGCGGCTATGCAGATGAATCAAATGGCGTTCTATCTTGGCGGATTGAGCATCGCTTAGAAAGAGACCGTTAGCCACTCCCCCCTCCTTCGCTCCAGGATGATCTAACTCAAACAGCCAACGAAACCCCTCTTCCCAAGATGCGTCGAGGCCAGGTTTCCATACCGCAGACAAAAGAATCGGCCACCCTCGCTACGGCCTTTATACCCTCGATGATCCTTTCCGAGGTTACAGTTCCTCTGGCATCTCATACCAACGGGTGCTCTCGCCGATGCGTGCTCTCAACTGCCATCTCAGAGATTTGGGGGAGCCTTCTATCATCTGCTTCAACCGACCTATCCTAGCCAGAAAGACCATCCGTTCTTGCTCGCCGAGGAGATCCTCGGCCAAAGCGGTGGCTTTCTCGATATTCGTAGTTACGGTCTTGTACCACCCCCAGTCGTCAGAGCAGAGGTTCACGATGAAGGCGGTATCGATCCTCTCCGGATCCACCTGATCTCCCAGTTCGTGATCATAGACCAAGGCGTATATCTCCCGCAGTTCCTCTTCGTTCATCTCCACCACTTGGAGTTTAGACAAAAGGAGATCGGCCAGGGGGATGGTCACGCCATCTAGGTGGAGCCGGTTGGCGAAATTCAACTTATGGCACATCTCGAAGGCGTCCACGAAAACATGAACCAGGATCTCCTTCTCTGGGTGGGAGAATCTGAGGCGCTTGTGTCCCTGCAGGGCGTTGAAGCGCCGATGGGGCTCGTAGCCCAGGCTCTCCAAGATCTCGCTGATCTGGGGCCTTTGTCTCCCGTAGGTTGCGAAATTCAACTCCCTGATAGCGAAGGGCACGGTGATGTAGGCTGCGCTGGGGCAATGGAGCATCACGGCTACACTCCCCAAGGCCCGAAGGATCGCCTTTCTCTCCTGAGCGAGCGATATGGCCCGCCGAACCTCGCCCTCCAAAGACAGAACAAGGGGGGCCAACTCCTCAACCGGTCGCTCTTCCACTGGGAGCGCCTCGACGGGCATTGCTACCATCTCCGCCCCTCGACTCCCAGGCGATCTTTTGATCCTCTCGGAAAGTTTCCTGGCTGCTAGGTTGGCAGTCAGGTTTAAGAGAGGCACGTTTATGTTGCGCACGCAGAGGATGCAAAGGCAACCGTTCCCCAGGTTCTTAACCACCAGCCTCCCATCGCCATAGACTAGGTCCAAATCAGTAACCTTCCGCCTTCTTGCAGTCTCCAATCCGGCGATAGTTTGCGCCGCTATACGGGCCACCGTGGAGAGGGTAGCCCCGTCAAAGACGCTGGGCAAGGCTCGAGCCAACACCATCCCCTCACCGTCGCAGACGAAGGAGCCCGTCACCCCCACTACCCGATTTATATCTTGCAGTATACGATCCATCTTTTCTCCTCCTACAAGGAGCGCTTCTCAAGTCAGCCCCTTCAATTTGGCGCAAAGGGCTCTTTCGTTCAGGAAGCGAGGACTTTCGCCGCTTCACTACTGACCATAGCCGGCGACGCCTTCTCCGTGAGCAACAAACCGGCACAGAACTGGTCCCCTTCCAAGACCAAGACCCGGTCCTTAGTCATAGTTACCACTCCCCAGTCAAAGGGGGTCAGGCTCAAGACCTCCCCTATCTGGTCGGCGGCGTTGCCCACGAAGACGGCCACTGCTCCCTCCCTCTCCGCGTTGCCCTCTATAGATTCGGCTAAAACCATGCCATCCCTAGAGATGAGGACCACGCCCTCTACGCCAGGAAGGGCTCGAAGTGCCTCCGTCCATTCGTTCATCTGATCGGCCATAGGTGCTTCTCCTTCATCGATACGCCGCATCCCCTCCAGGAGAAGGGCGTTCCAGTTGGTCTTGACCGTCTTCTCCTTTGTAGTTACCCCTCTCTCCACCCGGAAGTTGGCGTCCCTCAAACGCAGGAGTTCATAGATCGCCTCTTCCCCCACCAAAGAGCCGAAGGCAGCATGTTTGATAGAGCCGCCATCGAAGAAGATAACGCCTTCCTTTCCCTGGCGGTTTAGAGTGACCTTGGCGGTATTCTGTTCGCTGCAATTGAGTTGGATGATATTGGTTAGACTAAAATCCTTTAAGTTCCCCTCCAGTGGCATCTTTTTCCTCCTCCTAATCATCGCTAGAAGGCGGGAAGATGTTATCGCTCACCAGCCCTCTCGCTTTAGCCTCCTCAAAACTAAGACGAATCTCTCCCCCCTCTGGTGAAAGCGGCTGGTTGACTGGCTCCTCCCCGAATAGGTTATCCAATTCGCTTCTTAGGGAGGTGCCAAACTCCTCCCCCAATGCCTCTCTGGCCTCGATCACCTCCTCCTGGGCCATGATGGCTAACAGTTTCTCAATGGCCCGTTTGGCGTATAGCCACACCATGCCCACCCTACTGGGGCCCATTTGCCTATCGCAGAGGATGACTAAGAGGAAGTTCTCCCCTACATTGGAGGAGTATATATCGTACCGCTCCCCTTCGTGGAAATTGAGGTTGAAAGAGCGGCTTTCTCCCAGTTGCCGAGCCATCTCGAAGGTGGTGGCGTACCCCCCGGCCAGGAGAGAAACGAGGGTAGGAGTATCTAACTCTGTCGTTATCCCCACTTCGGCCACAAGTTCACCGAAGATATCAGCCAAGAGGACGCATTGGGCACCCACCTCGAAACGCAAGTCAGAGAGGCAGTTGTAGATGGCCTCGAAACGGTGGGGAGAGAGGGTGGAGATCGCCTTCTCTCTTGCCATAGGTGTCGTCTCCATGGTCTCAAAAACTGGTTGCTCCTTCTCCTGAACCTCCTCGAAGAGTAGTTGTTCCTCTCCCTCGGGGAGATTGGCCAAGGTCGTTTGCACCGGTTCCTCCAAGACCGAGGGCATCACCTCGTCATGGAGTTCAGGCTCCCAAAAAGCAGCGGCCTCCTTAGAGAGGTCAAACCCCTCCTTGGCCAGGGGCTCGAAGGCCCTCTTGTCTCTCTCTATGCTCTCCCCTGGAAAGATCGCATCTCCCAAGGCTATTTGTATCCTCTCCATGAGCCGGTCAACGGAGAAAGGTTTGGTGATGTATTCGTAGACCTGAAGAAGATGGGCCCGAGCCTCGACTTCGGGGGAGCCATCGGCGGCCATGAGGATGGATAAGGTACCGGGGCTCTTCTCCCTCACTCTTCGAATCAACTCCAACCCATCGATCCCCGGTATATGAAAGCCGGTTATGAGGAGGTCGAAACGAGAGCGCTCCATCGCCTCAAGAGCTTCCTCTCCACATCCAGCGGTCACTACCTGATAGCCAAGGCCTAGGTTCTCTAGGCTCACCCGCAAGAAGTAGACCAACCTCTTTTCATCGTCGACGATCAGGATGCGCTTGCCCATCGACCCCCTGTCGGCGAATCTGGGCACCTGCGAACTCATCTCCTTGCCCTACATAACCCCCTGAAACGTTAAGATCCATCGTTAAAATAACATAACCGAAAGTGGCGGTCAATGGCCCAAAAGGACTATTGGGCCGCTCAAAGATCTATCATTGACAGGAGATGCGAACCGTATTCCTCACAAGGGCAGAGAACTCCCACTTGCTTGTGCAAGCGACCGACCTGTGCTATACTTGATTATAGAGTGCTTTTGCTCCTTTGTTGTGATCAAGAGGAGACAATGAATAAAGGGGAGGAGATACAATGCTGCCCCATATAGGTCCCATGGAACTGATTATCATCCTGACCATCGTCATCATCGTCTTCGGTGTGGGGAGGCTCCCTGAGGTGGGCGGGGCCTTGGGCAAGGCCATTAGGGAGTTCCGCCAATCCTCGCAGGGGCTGGATGAGGAGAAGAAGGAAGAAGAGAAGAAAAAAGAGGAAGGCTAACTAGAAGATAGCCTTCCCGTCAGGCTTCCTGGCAGTGCCCCTAGCAGGATTCGAACCTGCGACACATGGTTTAGGAAACCACTGCTCTTTCCGGACTGAGCTATAGGGGCTCATCAGAGATTATAGCCGATTCTGGAGATATTGTAAAGGAACGGGGCGTAGCGCAGTTCGGTTAGCGCGCAGCGTTCGGGACGCTGAGGTCGGTGGTTCAAATCCACTCGCCCCGACTCAAAGGCTGGTTTCGAGGACCGGCCTTTCTCTTTGGGGGGGGCGGTTAGTCTCATTAAAAATGCGACAACTGTGGTAGAGTTGAATGGGCCCATCAGACCTACACACAGGAGTCGCAATGCGTACTTTAACACAACCTGAATTAGCATGGGAACTCCATAGGAGCGGGGTTAAAGTGCCGGTTATAGCCCAAAGGGTGAGGAAGCATCGGGCTACGGTCTATCGCTGGCTGAAAGGTATACTGCTGAGGCTTGCGAGAGTTTGTTCAAGACTACAAAGGAGCCAAGAAGAGGC